>Ga0247842_10000455_pt1 | contig 85544 bp, 71 predicted proteins | sample LaCruzMarch2015__3_FD_192411 | JGI IMG/M metagenome (GOLD analysis project Ga0247842, IMG submission 192411) | Freshwater microbial communities from meromictic Lake La Cruz, Castile-La Mancha, Spain - LaCruzMarch2015_19m | ecosystem: Environmental > Aquatic > Freshwater > Lake | place: Spain... | reverse complement strand
GGATGGTAGTATCTGGAAGCAAGTGGCGTCATTAAATGAGTTTCAAAGTAAGTTCATTGAGAAATTGGGTTTGCCCGATCCTGTAATCTACTTGGAACAGGTTAAGCTTGAATAGGATTTTCATAGGCGTTGAAAACAGGCTCAAGGGAAACTTGCCATGACATGGAGAAAAATTAAGGGAGAATAAGTGCGATTGAATATTGACAATATGTCGTCTTCCTGATATAATATTAACTCTTGAGTGCAACTTGCGTATAAACGCTAGTACGACTAAAATTAAAAAATATTAATAGCTGTTTCTGTTTGCTATACTAAACTAAGAAGAAGGACGGACTTATTATGTACGCAATATTTGAATCCGGTGGAAAACAATACAAAGCTAATGCCGGGGCTGTTCTCAATCTAGAATTAATGAAAGTGCCTGTTGGAGAGAAATTAGAACTTACAAACGTATTGATGGTTGTTGACGGCGATCAGACCATAATTGGTACACCAACAGTAGAGAATGCGGCAATAGTTGCTCACGTACTTGATTATGTGAAAGGTAAAAAGATTACAATTTTCAAATCTAAGAAAAGAAAAGGCTATCACCGCAAGATCGGTCACAGACAAAAGTATATGAAAGTACAGATAGACGAGATCAGAACTAGCGGGGAGTCTGTGCCGGCATAAAGGAGGTAATATTTCAATGGCTCATAAAACAGGACAAGGTAGTACTCGTAACGGAAGAGATAGCGCAGGTAGAAGGCTGGGCATTAAGGAATCTACTGGCGCCTTAGTGCCTGCTGGAAGTATACTTGTCAGGCAGAGAGGAACTAAAATTCACCCCGGCACAAACGTCGGTTTAGGAAAAGATGACACTCTCTATGCTCTGATTGATGGTTACGTCAAATTCGAGAGAAAAGACAAGCTCAGGAAGAAAGTGAGTGTGCTGGAATCGGTATAATCGAATAATTCCGAATATAGTCTTTTAATAATTTGTTTTTATTAACCACGAAGACGTTGAAGTACCATCATCTTCGTGGTTTTTTTATAACTCAAGAAGATTTATTATGTTTGTAGATAAAGTCAAAATTCACGTTAAAGCAGGGAATGGCGGAAATGGTTGTATGAGTTTCCGACGAGAGAAGAATGTACCGAGAGGCGGTCCGAACGGTGGTGATGGTGGAAAAGGTGGCAACATAGTAATTCAAGCCATTGAACACTTGAATACACTCGTTGAACAATATTTTACCCAGCATTACAAAGCTGATAATGGCGAGCATGGACAGGGAAAGGACATGCACGGCTCAGATGGTGCAAATGCAATTATCCGGGTTCCTCCGGGAACGATTATCAAAGATGCAGAAACAGGTGAAATCTTAGCTGAGATGAAGGCTGTCGGACAAATTAATGTGTTGGTTAAAGGTGGACGTGGCGGGAAAGGTAATACACGTTTCAAAAGTAGCACAAATCAAGCGCCAAGAGTTGCTGAAAAAGGTGAACCCGGTGAGGAGAAGGACCTCGAATTTGAGCTACGCTTGATCGCTGATCTTGGACTTGTAGGTTACCCAAATGCGGGTAAGTCATCTATTCTTTCCAAAATTTCATCCGCAAAACCCAAGATAGCTAATTATCCATTCACTACACTATCACCTATACTTGGCGTTGTTCGTGTGGACGAAGAAAAAAGTTTTATCATTGCTGATATTCCCGGATTAATAGAAGGGGCGCATTCAGGCATTGGGTTAGGTGATGAGTTTCTGAGACACATAATGCGTACACGTGCTTTGATCCACGTAGTAGACGTCGCATCTACTGATGGTCGTGACCCTGTAAGCGATTATGAAAGTATAAACGAGGAACTTTCTCTTTATAATCCGAGATTAGCTGAACTTCCCCAGATTGTGGTTGCCAATAAGATAGACCTTCCATCTGCGGTAGAAGGGCTTAAAAAATTACAAAAACACCTTTCAAAAGACTCAGATTACCAAATTATACCCATATCTGCTTTGACTGGTGAAGGGATTTCACAACTTATTTATTCAGCTTATGAGCTTCTCCAGAATAATCCAATCCATGAGGAAGAGGAAACTAAAAGCGAAGTCATCGAATATAATTACGAACCTGTTTATACTATTGAAAAGAAAGGCTCAACGTTTTTCCTTTCTGGGAAGGCAGTCAGACGGGCGGTACTGATGACCGATATGAAAAACGAGATGGCTGTCATTATGCTTCATAACAAGCTGAAAAAGATGGGGATTGTAAGAGCATTAAGCAGGTCAGGGGCAAAAGAAGGCGATAGAGTAGAGGTTGACGGCGTAGAATTTACTTTTACTACCTGATCAGTTATTAAACACAAAGGTCACAAAGAAATAGTGACGCGTGACAGGTAACTCGTCACATTTTTAGTGTTCTTTGTGAACTTGGCGTCTTCGTGTTTATTCTTCTTTTTACTTTGTAAATGAAAAACTCATATTACTAACTAAATATAATTTTTGAAAAATGAAGAAAATTGATCGCAAAAGCATGTTTGAAAACGTAAATCGCATTGTTGTAAAAGTCGGTACAAGCACTTTGACTTTTCCGGATGGTATCAGGCTTGATATTGGCAGAATAGGAAACCTTGTTAAAGATTTAGTTCAGGTAAAAGAAAGCGGAAAAGAGGTTGTGCTTGTTACTTCTGGAGCCGTTGCCACAGGTATGGGAAAGCTTGGCTGGAAGAAACGACCTGATAATATACCCGGTAAACAAGCCGCCGCCGCTGTTGGGCAAGCGCATCTCATGCGTATATACGAGCTAATTTTCGGTGAATATGGTCAAAATGTTGGACAGATACTTTTAACAAGAGGTGACATAAACGACAGAACACGATATATAAACGCAAGTAACACAATATCAACACTGCTACAATACGGTGTGATACCGATAGTCAACGAAAATGATACCGTAGCGGTTGACGAGATAAAAGTCGGTGATAATGATACTTTATCTGCTCTGCTTATAAACTTAATCAAGGCTGATTTGCTTATCATTCTCTCTGATGTTGATGGATTTTATGATGATTCAGGAAAAGTCATTGACGTTATACCTGCAATCACGCCGGAGATCAGGGCAATGGCTGGCGGCGAGGGAAGCGAAACTTCAGTTGGAGGAATGATCACAAAATTAAATGCGGCTGAGATCGTTACTGGCGCCGGTGAGATAATGGTGATTGCCAATGGGCAGAAACCCGGCATTATCTCAAAAATCCTCGAAGGTGAGAATGAAGGCACGATATTCCTTCCAAAAAGAGATAAGATGCCCAGTAGAAAACGCTGGATCGCATACTCAATCCACTGTAAAGGGACAATCAAGGTAGATTTTGGCGCAAAAAATGCTCTCACGAAACAGGGCAAAAGCCTATTACCATCTGGCATAATTGAAGTGACTGGTGATTTCGATTTTGGTGATGCGATTAAATGCGTTGATGAGGATAACGTGGAATTTGCAAAGGGATTATCAAATTATAGCTCCGACGAAATACAGAAGATAAAAGGCAACAAGACAAATGAAATTGTATCCATATTGGGACAGGTTTACTACGAAGAAGTGATACATAGAGACAATCTTGTAATCCTCGAAAATCAGGAGTAATGAAAAATGGAACTTATGTAGATAGTTGAAGATCATATTTTTCTTCATAGCCCTGAAATTCAGGAGCAGATAAGACAATCAGAAGATGATATAAAATCCGGGAAATATGTGGAATTTAATGCAAATGAAATTGACAAAATGCGAGACTGGTTATATAGTGAAGACCGAGGTGAAGAAGATGCAATGGATTGACCCGATAGTAAATGAAGTTCGTTTGGCAAATTAGCATTGTCTATTTTAGTCATTTTTTTTGGAATTATAGAAAGTCTGAAAGCAGATATGAAAAACGTTAAAATTCTTGATCCCAGATACATTGATAACGGTATCCCTATATATGAGCATGGATACTGCGATCAACCTTACGTTGTAATTGCAAAAGATGGTACGTGGATATGTACGTTTACGACAAGCTCAAGCCATGAAGGCGCATCTTCACAATACATTGTAGCTACTACCAGCAAGGACTTTGGGAAAACATGGTCAGAACCAATTGAGATTGAATCTCACGACGGACCCGAAGCATCATGGGGTATGCCATTGATGACCGAAAGCGGTCGTATATACGTCTTTTATGACTACAATGGTGATAATGTCAGAACTCTGCCTGATGGAAAAATCATAAGGGCTGATATGCTCGGATGGTATTGTTATAGATACTCAGAAGATAACGGAAAAACTTGGTCTGAACGCTATCGCCTTCCTGTCCGTGTTACCGCCTGTGATCGTGGAAACCAATGGAACGGAAAAGTACAAATAATGTGGGGTATTGGGAAACCAATTGTATCTGACAAGTCGGTCTATTTTGGGTTTACGAAACTTGGAAAATACATGCTTGATGAAGGTGAAGGATGGTTCTTTCGATCAGACAATATATTGTCTGAAAAAGATACCGAAAAGATAGAATGGCTGATGCTTCCTGATGGCGATTACGGTCTGCGCTCACCAGAATTTGGGTCAGTTCAGGAAGAACACAACCTTGTCTCTTTATCTAACGGTGATCTATACTGCATGTACAGAACGACTACCGGCTATCCAATCTGCTTATATAGCAGGGATGGTGGTCATACATGGTCAAAACCTGTGATAGCGACTTATGGCAATGGTCGTCCATTCAAGCATCCGAGAGCATGCCCAAGAATATGGAAAACAAAAAATGGCAAGTATCTTTTCTGGTTTCACAATCATGGCGGAAAGGACTTTGCTGATAGAAATCCTGCATGGATCTCTGGTGGAGTTGAAAAGGACGGAAAAATTTTATGGTCACAACCCGAAATATTGCTTTATAGTCATGATCTGTCTAACGAGACAGGAAGATTCAGCTATCCAGACTTGATCGAACAGAATGGACGTTACCGGGTCACTACAACTCAAAAGACGAAAGCGAGTATTCATGAGATAGACTTATCTCTGCTTGAAGGTCTATGGAATCAAGGAAATATCAGCGAGATCGCAAAAGAAGGTCTTGTTTTATCCCTTAATCCAGTACGGGAAAAAGAGATCACTATGCCAAGTCTAACTAAAGACGGATTTACTTTTGATCTTTGGATTAAATTTGATGATCTATCAAAGGATCAGGTAATTCTTGATTCTAGCGATAAAAATGGAAAAGGCGTTCTCGTATCAACCACAGAACTCGGAACAGTTAAGATTGAGTTTAGTGATGGCAAAAATACTGCAAGTTGGGATTGCGATCAGGGGATACTCGATACGAAAAATCCACATCATATTGTTATCATTGTAGATGGCGGTCCAGACATTATCACGTTTGTTATGGACGGTGTTGTTTGTGATGGTGGTAAATACCGACAATATGGTTGGGGAAGATTTAATAGTTCAATTAATGATGTAAACAGTAGTGAAAAACTCAAGATTGCCCCATCACTTAAAGGCAAGCTGGAAAGCCTTAGAATATACAATCGTTATCTTCGCAATTATGAGGCTATCGGAAATTATACAACATCAAAATCAATATAGGAAGGTTTGACTATGGACATCAGGGAATTAGTATTGGAAAAAGCCAAGAACGCAAAGAAGGCGTCAAGGATACTTGCAAACACATCCACAGCGATTAAAAACAAAGCTCTTACTGCAATGGCTGATGGGCTTATTAATGCGAAAGATGAGCTTAAAAAAGAGAATGAAAAAGATATAGCTTATGCCAAAGAAAAAGGCTTATCATCTGCACTCATAGATCGCCTTGCGCTGAACGATAAACGGATCGAAGGAATGGCTTCTGGCATTAAAGAGATCGTTGCTCTGCCTGACCCTGTTGGTGAAGTTACCCGAATGTGGCAAAGACCAAGCGGTTTGAAGGTTGGAAAGCTGAGAGTGCCATTGGGTGTTGTCGGTATAATATACGAATCCAGACCAAACGTGACCGCAGATGCTGTGGGATTGTGCATAAAATCAGGTAATTCTATTATTCTTCGAGGCGGTTCAGAAGCGATTAATTCAAATATTGCTATATCTAATATACTCATGAAGTCTGCGATTGATGCAGGATTGCCCGAAGGATGTATACAGCTTATCGAGATCACTGATAGACAGGCTATCATGGATTTGATTAAGCTTGATCAATATATTGACTTACTTGTGGCAAGAGGCGGATTTGAATTAATTAAAGTCATTACAGAGAACGCAACGATACCTGTCGCAAAACATTCAGCAGGAGTATGCCACACTTACGTTGATATTGGTGCTGATCTAAAAATGGCTGAGGATATAAGCTTCAATGCAAAAGTACATCGCCCGGGCGTGTGCAACGCTATGGAAACCTTGCTTGTGAATAAAGCTGTTGCAGAAAAATTCCTGCCACCAATGATTAAGAGATATAACGAAGCAGGCGTTGAGATCAGGGGATGTGCGGAGACTAAAAAGATTGTTCCAGATATACTTGATGCTACTGAAGAAGACTGGTATACTGAATATCTGGATTTAATACTCTCAATTAGAGTTGTTAAAGACATTGATGAAGCGATAGATCACATCATGACTTATGGTAGCCATCATTCCGATGCCATAATCACAGAGGATTATAGTAGGTCAATGAGATTTCTGAATGAAGTTGATTCCGCCGCTGTCTACGTGAATGCTTCCACAAGATTCACAGATGGCAACGAGTTTGGCTTAGGTGCGGAATTGGGTATCAGCACGCAAAAGCTTCATTCGAGAGGACCTATGGGTCTTGAGGACTTGACAAGCCAGAAATATATCATCTTCGGGAATGGTCAGATTAGGCAGTAGATCAAAACTTTTAACTTACATACTTTTAACCAAAGGCATTATGCTGTTATACATAATTTGCAGAAAATGAAACATTTCGATATACGGTGGTTTATTGTATTATACAAGATACCATAAACTCTAATCCACCAATGGTGTTATTTTTGCGTAGAAATATGGTTTCTGGTGTAATTTTAAATCCACTTAAATCTTGAATTTGATCAGTTTCAAGATTTGATGACAGAAATTCTGAAATTGATATGTCAACTGCTATGATATATTCTTTACTATCAATTATGGCAATACCATTTTCATTTTTATTCGGAAGTTTAACGATATTGCCTTGTAAACGGTTTCCACATCGATCGTGTAAGGTCAATTGCTCATTTTTTAGAGTTTTCGCTAACTTTTCAAGTTTTTCAATTCTGTATTTTATTTTCAAAGTTTATTTTTCTTTTTTATACCAAATTCAATATCAAATTGTGTATTAGTAAAAATACCAAGCTAGGAGCTTGGGCTACAATGCACACTCGTTTAATGAAATTGGTATTACTTGTTTACTTGATGGTTTTCGTTAGATCAAGTAACCATTATTGAAACGTTTTTCTAAAGCTTCAATTCGTTTTTCTAAGTCGGTGCGCTCCTGTATATCAGCTAATATTGAGCATATATATGTAATAGCTCTTGATCTAGTAACTATATTGTCTGTGCCACTACTTCTTATTTCATTTAGTGTTTCAAGCAGTATTACTTGAATGTCTGTTAGTGATTCAATAGAGATTGGTTTTTTATTTCTTTTGGATTTGCTACCACCTTTACTTTGAGATAACTTTCGCTTTGCTATTATTTCAGATTTTTGACTATGGAAAAAGCAAAAGTCGTCATTTTTCAACGCATAAGACTTGCAATCTGATTTTTTGCATTTCAAAAACGTAACCTCCTATATTAACTAATGATTTAAGTAATATCTCCTATTAGTTGTTTTTGGAGATATAGGTGTATGATTTTCATACACCTAGCAAATAAGCGATTATGCTCTCATTAGTATATATCGAGATATATGGTGTAAAATGTGATGAAAAAATATAGATAAATTTAGCAGAGCAGTTTTATAATCAGTAAGAAATAAGGACTGGGACAAACTTGCGTCATATTTTTCTATACCTGAAGATGTAAAAGATGTTGATTTCGCAAAGATAAAACTAAATGATTGCAAGGATGTTCTTTATCAAACATAGAGAAGTCGTTGAATTTAATTCTGGAAATATAACAAACGATTATCAAGAAAGGTTTTTATAGTAAAGATTAGAATAGAAAGGAATTGGAAATATGGAAGCAATACGAATTAATAAATTAGTCGAAAAAGATGGTGAAATATCATTAACCGATTTACCCGTTAGGAAAGGTCAGCAAGTTGAAATGGTTATACTATTAAAAACTCCTGACAAACCAAAGAAAAAAATTATGACAGCAAGAGATTTGCTAAATTCTGATCTGATTGGTATGTGGAAAGATCGTGATATTAAAGATAGTGTTGCTTATGCCCGTCAACTAAGAGAGCAAGCCCAAAATAGACGGAGATAAATCATGGTTATTTTGGATACTGACATAGTTATAGACTGTTTGTCTATATATCAACCTGCATTAGATTGGCTGGATTCGCTTAAATTAGAAGGAGAGGTTTGTGATGAGGCATTATCAATATTTTCACGTTATCATCTCAGTCATGGTATAGGAATCTTTGACGCTTTGATCGGTCAAACAGCAATTGCATTGAATTTGCCATTATATACGTTTAATCAAAAACACTATGATGTTATTCCAAATTTGCGTACTGTGCAACCTTATGAAAAGTAAAACTTGATTATATGAAAAGGATGCAGAATTGAGAATAGTAGTCATGGGAGGGACGTTCAACCCTCCACACATAGCACACTTGATTTGCGCAGAGGAAGTATACGATCTGCTCAAGTTCGATAAGGTTCTGTTTATCCCTAGCGCAAGACCACCACATAAGAATAGTAACGAGATTGTGGATGCTCATCATAGATATGAGATGACCGTCCTTGCGACAAAGGATAATCCACACTTTGAGGCGTCACGTATTGAACTCGACAGACCCGGAAGATCATATACTATCGAAACGGTTAAAGAATTAATGAGACAATACGGTGTTTCAGAAATACACTGGATAGTCGGCGCTGACGCTATACTTGAGATGCTTTCGTGGAAAAGTATTGATGAGCTTTTAGAAATCTGTAATTTTGTAGGTATTAACCGACCGGGTTACGATATTAGCCGCGCTGACGAAAGAATATTGAAGAAGGTTACATCATTAAACGTAACTAATATTGACATTTCATCAAGTGAAATAAGACAGCGGATAAAGCAAGGATTATCTATCAGATACCTTGTGCCGACAGAAGTTGAAGACTATATTTACAGGAATGGGTTATACAGCCATGATAAAGAAAATTAAATGTCCAATGTGCGAGAAAAAAGTCCAGTTTGATGATAAAGAAAAATTGCCACCGAATTTTCCATTTTGCTCGAAACGGTGTAAGCTGATTGATCTTGGAAAATGGCTGAATGAGGAGTATACTATAAGCGACCCGATTACAGAGGAATCTTTACTTGATGATGACGGAAAATGAGATCATAAAAAGACTGGAAGAAAAACTTAGCCCTAAGCGATATTATCATTCTCTGGCAACAGGGGAGATGGCGAAACAATTGGCGCAGATATATGGTGTTGATGAGCAAAAAGCATTTTTGGCTGGACTCATACACGATTGTGCCAAAGGCATGTCTCACGGGGAATTGATACAATATGTACAGGAGCATAACATACTGATAAATGATATACAGTTGAGTCAGGCAGGTCTTTTGCACGGTTATGTGGGTGCGAGTATCGCAATGCTTGAATTTGGCGTCAGTGATAACGAGATACTTCAAGCAATAAAAGCTCATATCACAGGCACTAAAAATATGTCAACGCTAGATAAAATTCTATATTTATCCGATTCAGCAGAACCCAACAGGAATTATGATGGTGTTGATAAAATAAGGAAATTAGCATTTAGCGGTAAACTTGACAACGCATTGATAGAAGCTATGGAAATGAAGATCATATATGTTATGAAAAAAAGGCTTATGCTTCATCCAGAGAGTATAGAGGCATGGAATGAACTTGTGACAAAATAAAACACAAATATGACTTTTTCAATTATTAAACACAAATACACAAAGGTCACTAAGATCACAAATAAATCAAAAGAATAATCAGGAATTACACAAATTAGCGAATTACACGAATAGAAACAAGAAAAATTCGTGCAATTTGTTAATTTGTGTTCTTTGTGAACTTGGTGTCTTCGTGTTTTACTTCTTTTTATCTTATAAGTGAAAAACTCATAACTAAAAACTATTTATGGAGGTATTGCTATTGGCACTTAATGGAACAGAAATTGCAAAGCTTGCGGCAGAATCAGCAGTTGACAGAAAAGCACTTGATGTAATAGTCCTTGATCTGAGAGGATTATCGTCCTTCACGGACTATTTCGTTATATGCAGTGGAACGTCAGACACACACGTTGAAGGCGTCGCTGAAAACATCGAGAATGAACTTCATGATCAAAGAGTCAAGCTATGGCATCGTGAAGGTGGAAAAAAGGCATCATGGATTCTTTTGGACTACATAGACGTTATTGTTCACGTTTTTACTAGGGATTCAAGAGAGTTTTATAGTCTGGAAAGACTTTGGGGAGACGCCCCTAAAACTACTTATCAGGAAGATTAGTGAGCAACCAAATTAATTATTTAGGAAATAACACACGGATTTACACGGATTAAGCAACTTCAATAAACCTTTTTAAAATTTAGGAATAGAACGCGGATAAACGCGGATCAGGCGGATTTGCGCGGATCGAAATAAATAAAGAAAAATCCGCGAAAATCCGTTTAATCCGCGTCATCTGCGTTCTATTCCTAAAAATTTAACATCATTAATAAAATCCGTGTGCTATTATTAAATCTTAAATCTACAAATTTGTCAGGAGTCAGGAAGTATGTTTCAATATCGGGACAACGTTTTAGCATCTATAAAAGAAGAACTGAAAAACATAATAATAAATGCTGTCAATAAAGCGATAGAGGAGAAACTCATCGGGTCTGTTACTATACCTGATTTCTATGTCCAGAAAACTGACCAGAAGGAGCATGGCGATCTTTCAATATCTCTGCCATTGATGCTTACAAGACAAGCCAAAATGTCTCCGAAACTGATAGCAGAAAACATAATCCGTTGTATTGATAAATGCGATCTGATTGATCATTTAGAAATCGCAGGTCCCGGGTTTATTAACTTCTTTTTGACTGAAAAATGGCTTCAAGAAGTTCTTCATGAAATTCAGGAAAAAGATAAAAAATACGGTGAAAGCAATTATGGAAATGACAAAAAGGTTCAGGTTGAATTCATAAGCGCAAACCCGGTCGGACCTTTGAATGTCGTCAGTGCAAGAGCCGCATCAATCGGTGACTCTATCGTGAATCTGCTCAAAGCAATTGGTTATAACGCTGAAAGAGAGTTCTATGTAAATGATGCAGGGGTTCAGGTATATACTTTTGCAAAGTCAATAAATGCTCGTTATTGTCAGTTGCTTGGGATGGATGTAGTATTTCCAGAAGATGGTTATCAAGGCGATTACGTGAAAGATTTGGCTAGTGAGATAATAGACGAATACGGAAACAAATTCCTCGAAATACCTGAAAATGAGCGATTAGAGATATTCAAGGCGTTAGGTCTGAAAAAGATACTGGATGGTCAAAGGCAAGACCTTCTTGATTTTGGTGTGGAATTTGACGTATGGGCTAGTGAAAAGTCTGTCCGTGATTCAGGGAAAATGGATGAAGTTCTCAATAAGATATACGAAAATAAATATTCTTATAAAAAAGATGGCGCAGTCTGGTTTAAGTCAACGTTTTTTGGTGATGATAAGGATAGGGTTATAGTTAAGAGCAACGGTGAAGTGACTTATATGGTGCCTGACATTGCTTATCATCTTGACAAAGCTCAACGTGGATTCCAGAAAGTCATAGACCTTTGGGGACCAGACCATCATGGCTACATAGCTAGAATGAAAGCCGGTATGCAAGCTCTTGGATTACCTCATGACTGGCTGGAAATATTGATTGTTCAACAGGTGAATCTATTACGTGGCGGTGAGTCTGTCAAAATGTCTAAAAGGGCAGGACAATTTGTTACTCTCAAACAATTGCTAGATGAGCTTTCGGAGCAAGTCGGTAAAAGATTTGCAGTTGACGTGGCAAGGTTTTTCTTTCAGATGCGATCTACCAATGCTCATCTTGATTTTGATATGGACCTCGCTGTTCAACAGGCGGAGTCGAATCCTGTTTTTTACATACAGTATGCACATGCCCGAATATGCAGTATCCACAGGCAAAAGGGAGAGAAGGGGATAAGTCTTTTGGATTTCCAAAATACTGATATTTCTTTGCTTAAAGAGTCAGAAGAAATTGAGCTAATAAAGAAACTGGCTGATTTTCCAGATGTTATCTACGAAAGCGCCATGAATACAGCACAGCACAATATTCCACATTATCTTCAGGAGTTAGCTTCTGCTTTTCACTCATTTTATAACAAATGCAAAGTTTTGGATACTGACAAAATTGAGTTATCGAGTGCGAGATTCCTACTGGTGAATTGTGTCAGAACAGTTTTGAGGAATGGTCTTACACTACTTGGAATATCGGCGCCTGAATCAATGTAGAGGAAATATAGTGATAAGTGATGGATTCATGATCTGTTTAGGCAAGGAAACCAATGATCCTTTCTGTTTTGTAATAGCCAATTCATAAGAAATATGATATACTTCTTATGGGCTTGTAGTTATTGATCTGCCTGATCTAAAGGGAATTAAAAGGGGAATGGTTCACTTTCTAAAAGGATTTAGGTAACAAATCATTATTAAGCCGCAGATGAACGCTGATTAACGCAGATAAGGAAAATATTAAAAATATCTGCGTACATCTGCGTTCATCTGTGGTTAATTTTCTGATTAAAAAGTGTTACCTTAATTATGAACCATGCCAGAATTGATATTATTTTCTTTGATAAATAGGTTTTTCAGCTATGAAATACCATAATTCAGTGTGCCATAATGTTCCGTAAAGTTTTTTCAAAAGGCGATTCGTGGAGATTCAGAACCAGTAATTTCTTCAGGAGTTATTTTGTACTTGGAATGCTGGTTTTGTCTATAGTTTTCCTTCTATATTCCTATTGGGTAACTAGCCGATTGGGTAATGAAATATCAGTTTTTTCGACGATGTTGGGAAATTTTGTAAGTAAGCAATCTTCTGTGGCTGACAAAGAAACAAGCGAAGCGGGTCAGGCAATCATTAGAGAACTGAAGTTTCCGTATATCGTGACTGATGCTTATGGAAATCCTATCGGAGCAAGAAACATAGGTAATGGTCTCCGAGAAAAAATAATAGCAGGTACACTAACTCCATCAGAAAAACAAAAGATTGGAAAAATGGTTAAAAGGATGGACAAGATACATCCTCCACTGGAAATGAAAGGTCTTGATCAGGATAGAACGATAATTGGTTATATATATTATGATCAAACAAAGTGGTCTATTGACAAAGGCTCTCCAATTGTAATCACAGATGTATCAGGAGAACCTGTTTTCTGGCAGAATATAGGTGTAGGAAGAAGAAATACAGAAGAAACTGCGATAAAAGAGCTTAGAGCATTCATAGAGAAAACAAAAAATAAGGGGCTATCCACTACAATACAGTTTAATCCTGCGACACAAAATACTTATTACTTTCATTATGGAAACACTGGACTTATACATGAGATAAGATGGTGGTTACCAATTGCTCAGATAGGAATAGTTACTATATTTTTGGTAGTCGGTTTTTTTATCTATCAAAGGGCAAAGCATAGCGAACAACAGGCAATATGGGCAGGACTTGCTAAAGAGACGGCGCATCAACTCGGAACACCGTTATCATCACTCATGGGCTGGCTGGACATTCTTGAGGAAAAAGCAGAAGACGGCGATGAAGAACTAAAAACTATATATAATGATATGCAGAATGACGTCCAAAGGCTTAGAGACATAACCGAAAGGTTTGGTGAGGTTGGTTCTATACCAAAGCGAGAACCTTTGGACGTATCAGAGACAGCGCATCGTGCAGTATTATATTTTCAAAAACGACTGCCACACCGTCAGAAACATGTTGAGATAATCGAAAGCTACCAGAATGTTCCAAAGGTCAATGCAAATGAAAATCTTTTACAGTGGGTAATCGAAAATCTCATTAGGAATTCATTAGATGCAATTGATAAAGAAAATGGAGTAATCCAGATCAAAACAGAATTCGATCCTAAAAAGAATAATGTGCTGATAATATATAAAGATAATGGAAAAGGCATACTCCGAAAGAATCGTAACAAAGTTTTTCTTCCCGGTTATAGTACCAAGAAACGTGGATGGGGTTTAGGACTTGCGATAGTGAAGCGCATAATTGAAGGTTATCATGATGGACACGTGAGATTGACAGAAAGTGGATCAAGTGGTTCTACTTTTGTAATTGAATTACCCGCTAATTCTTAAGTCATAGAATCCGTTGAACTTTAGATGAAAAGGGAGTATAATGGTTTTTGATTCAGGATGCGGCATCGAAAGATGTTGGCATTGTTGACTAAGTTTTCTTATGATTAAGGAGGGTGTTCTATGATATAATGGTTTTTGATTCAGGACGTGGCATCAAAAGATATTAGTGTTATTGACCAAGTTTTCATTATGATCGAGGAGGGTGTTCTATGAGAGTAGTTTTTATTTTTCTAGCAATTACCTTTTTACTGATACTGACTGGACAAAGCAGTGCTAAAATTGACAATGGAACCATTGTTGCTATGTGGCTTTTTGATGATGGTAGCGGGAAAACTGTCAAGGATTCTTCTGGGAATAAAAACGACGGTACTATCACGGGTGATTACGCATGGGGCGATGGCAAGTTCGGCAAAGCTCTGGAGTTTAATGGCAAAAATACTATCGTTGATTGTGGAAATGGAGCAAGCCTTGATTTTAACGGTCAGAAGAATTTCTCTATATCTGCCTGGGTAAAATCCAATACCGCAACAATGGCTTCGGGAGTGATCGTTTGGAGAGCTCTCGGATGCTCAACATGGGCTCAATATGGATTTGGTGTCGGTGATGTCGAGGGTATCGGTGGGCAAGCAAATAAGCTGTCTTTATATTATCGAAAAACTAACGGTGATGCTAAGGAGATAGCCACTGATAAAAATGACATTCCGGCAAATGAATGGGTACACGTTGCAGGAACGTATGATGGAAGCTTGCTAAGTCTTTACAAAAATGGTGAACTGGTAGCAACTCAAAAGAGTGACGGCGTCCCCTGGGCTTCTACGGAAAAAGTGTATATTGGCGGTGACCCAGGCTGTAGTATCAGGTACATCTGGGCGGGTCTAATAGATGAGCTTCTGATATTCAAAACGACACTTTCTATTGACGACGTAAAAAGTTTGATGAACGGTTACGTAAATATAAGTACCACGGCGGTTTCTTCTGCTGACAAGCTAGCCACAACGTGGGCAGACGTCAAATCTAGGTGAAGTGACTAGAAAAACGGATAATGCGCCTGTAACAGTTTTAATTCTATCGCTGTTACAGGCTGTTTAACTTTATTTGCATATCCCCGAAAAAGTATATTCCAGAAATACGTGATCTTGATACAAGTTCCAAATGAATTGTTGATCAAGTTTTCATTATGATTGAGGAGGGTGTTCTATGAGAGTAGTTTTTATTTTTCTAGCAATTACCTTTTTACTGATACTGACGGGACAAAGCAGTGCTAAAATTGACAATGCAACCATTGTCGCTATGTGGCTTTTTGATGATGGCAGTGGTAAGACAGTCAAAGATTCTTCAGGGAATAAAAACGACGGTACTATCACTGGCGATTACAAATGGGATACTGGCAAATTCGGCAAAGCTCTGGAGTTTAATGGCAAAAATACTATCGTTGATTGTGGAAAAGGAGCAAGCCTTGATTTTAACGGTCAGAAGAATTTTTCTATATCCGTCTGGGCAAAAACTGATAGTAAAAGTATAGCATCAGGTATGTTTGTCTGGAAAGCTCTTGGATGTTCAACATGGGCTCAATACGGCTTTGGCGTAGGCGCTATCGAGGCTGTCGCTGCGCCTGCAAACAAGCTGTGCTTTTATTATCGGAAAACTAATGGTGATGCTAGTGAGTTAGTTGCGGACAAAAATGACGTTCCAACAGGTGAATGGTTTCATGCGGCGGGAACTTATGATGGAACCTTATTAAGCCTTTACCTAAATGGTAATCTAGTAGCAACTCAAAAGAGCGATGGCGTCCCATGGGCTTCTACGGAAAGCGTGCTTATGGGTGGTGACGCCGGTTGCGGTATCAGGTATGTTTGGGCAGGACTAATGGATGAGCTTTTAATTTTCAATACGACACTTCCTATTAGTGATGTAAAGAGTTTGACGCTAGGTTATGCAGGAGCTATGGCTGTTTCGTCAACAGATAAACTAGCCACAACTTGGTCTGAAATTAAGTTTCGGTGAAGTGACTAGAAAAAATGTGCCTGTAACAGTTTTGCTTCTATCGCTGTTGCAGGCTGTTATATTTGAGTGTGATTGGTGAATAAAAATGTCAAACAAATTGACTTTAGAGCAAGTAGAGCAAATAGCAGAGCAAATAGCAGAGCAAATAGCAGAGCAACTCCCATTACAAGAGCAACTTAAATTGATCAGTCGGTTAACTGGACGATTGACAGAAATTGTTCCACCTGTTACAGTTAGCAAAAAGAAACGCTTACAAGAAGCATCTGTGATTCTGCGTGAGTGTGATCAAGCGGCAGAAGCTTTTACACGAAAGACTGATTCGGCAGAAACCATTCGGCGGATGCGTGATGAGAGATACCAAAAAACATGCTAGAGATAGTTGTAATATTTAGACACAAAAAGAAATTATGGATTCCCGTTTTCACGGGAATGACACGTACCTAATTTTGTCATTCCCGCGCAAGTGGGAATCCATAAAAAATCATTGTGTCTGAGTAGTAGCAGTAAGATTAGAATTAACTTTTGTTAAGTATTTGTTAGATTACAAATGAAAAGAAATGAATATAAAAGGAATAAAAAATGAAAAGCGAAAACAGGAAGGTATTATGGGTTGATGACGAGGTAGATAGCCTAAAGCCCCATATAGTATTCCTTCAGGGAAAGGGTTATAACATAACACCCGTTTCCAATGGTGATGATGCTATATCACTGATAAAAGAGAATCAGTATGACGCTGTATTACTCGACCAGATAATGCCCGGTCGTGATGGAATGAGTACTTTGGCGCTTATCAGGGAGATCGAGCCGTCATTACCTGTAATAATGGTTACTAAAAGTGATGAAGAGGAACTTATGGATGACGCCATTGGAAAACGCATTGATGGCTTTCTTGTGAAACCTATCAGCCCAAGTGGTATACTTCCTGTATTGAAAAGAGTATTAGATCAGGACAAGATAATCGGGATAAAGGTTCCACAAGATTATACAGAAGATTTTAATAAAATAAGGACAATGTATGATAGTTCGCCCGATTGGAGGGATTGGATAGAGATATATCTAAAGCTTGTTGAATGGGATCTTGCATTTGATCAAATAGAGAAAACAGGTTTAGAAGAGGCACATACCGAACTGAAAAAGGAATGTAATGCACTTTTTTCTTCTTATATTGAACAAAACTATACGAGTTGGATGAATGGAAAAGATTCACCGATACTTTCTGTTGACGTAATAGACAAGCATGTAACTCCGATCCTGAAAAAGAATGAACAGGTATATTTTATAGTAATAGACTGTTTGAGAATGGATCAGTGGCTTACGATAGAACCGCTTCTCCGTCCATTTTTTCATATAACTCGTGATTATTATTATTCGATATTGCCCAGCGCAACTCTTTATTCACGCAATGCTCTGTTCAGTGGTTTGTTTCCTAGAGAAATAGCAGAGAAATATCCGAAATACTGGGAAGAAAATCCAGAGGATGAGACAAGCACAAACCAATATGAAAAGAAGCTCCTTGAGATGAAGCTAGAGCAATCGGGACTTAAACTCAGACCGCCATTGAGATATTTTAAGGTTTTTGATGCTCGTGGGGGAGATGAATACATAGAGCATGCATCATCTGCTGGTACGGTCAGTATTGCGGCTCTCGTTGTCAATTTTATTGATATACTCACACATAAAAGATCGCAGATTGATATTCTCCAACAAATATCCCCTGATGAATCAGCTTTTAGGTCAATTACCAAATCGTGGTTTACACACTCAGCACTATTTGAAATTTTGAAAATCATTTCCCGAAAAGATGTTACTGCTATCATTACTTCGGATCATGGTTCTATTCTTAGCAATAGAGCTTCCAGAGCTTTTGGCAACCGAGATACTTCTACAAGCCTTCGGTTCAAGATGGGTAATAATCTAGGATGTAATACTGATGAAGCAGTGCAAGTAACAGACCCAAAGGAGTATAGATTACCCGGAGGGAGTATAGGGAAGAACTATGTTCTGGCTAAGGAAGACTATTATTTCGTCTACCCTAACCAGTTTCATGAATATAAAAGGCAGTTTAAAGGTGGGTTTCAGCACGGCGGTATCTCGATGGAAGAGATGATCCTGCCATGCATAACTATGAAACCAAGATGATTAGAATAAAGTGATCAGTAATCAGTGATCAGTAATGAGCCAGAAAAATCAGCCATTGATACGAGTTTTTCATTTATAACATCAGAGAATCCTTCACTTCGTTCAGGGTGACATAAAAAGTCATTCTGAGCGTAGCGAAGAATCTTCTTTTCATTGGGAAATATAGTTAAAAGAAAAACTCATAACACTGGTTAAACACTCATCACTTACTGATCACTGGTTACTGATCACTGATCACTATGAGGAATGAAAGATGATATTTGATTCATTTTGGGGATTATTCTCAAATGACATTGCTATTGATCTTGGAACGGCAACTACTCTAGTTTATGTTCGAGGTAAAGGGATCGTGCTTTGCGAACCGTCTGTTGTCGCTATTGATAGAAGTACTAGAAAGGTAAGGGCGGTCGGAAATGAAGCCAAACAAATGCTTGGCAAGACCCCTATGAATATTGAGGCAATAAGACCTTTGCGTGACGGCGTTATTGCTGATTTTGACATAACCGAAAGTATGATAAGGTACTTTATCAGAAAGGTTCATAACAGCCGAAGGATGAGTCGTCCAAGAATGATTATAGGTATTCCATCAGGGATCACTGAAGTAGAACGACGCGCTGTCCGAGAATCTGCTGAAAGAGCAGGCGCAAGAGAGGTTTATCTGATCACAGAACCTATGGCAGCAGCGTTAGGCGCAGGTTTACCTGTTCAGGAACCCGCCGGTAACATGGTCGTTGATATTGGTGGTGGAACTACGGAAGTCGCTATTATATCTCTTGGTGGTATTGTCGTTTTCAAATCGTCAAGAACCGCTGGTGATGAGCTTGACGACGCCATCATCCAGTACGTAAAAAGAGAGTATAGCATGTCCATAGGTGAGCGTTCAGCAGAAGCTATAAAGATGAAGATTGGGTCGGCGTTTCCATTGGAACACGAGGAAACATACGAATTGAAGGGTCAGGATCTAGTCGCAGGACTTCCCAAGACCCTTACTGTTACCTCGCAAGAGATCAGAGCCGCGATCAGAGAACCTGTATCAGAGATTTTGTTTGCTATCAGGCAAACTCTGGAACGAACCCCCCCTGAACTAGCGGCAGATATAGTAGAACGAGGAATGATATTAACTGGTGGAGGGGCAATGCTCCGAGGGCTTGATCAGCTTATAAGTGAAGAGACGAAATTACCTGTTTTCAAAGCCGAGAAATCTATTGAGTGCGTTGTTCTTGGGGCTGGAAAAGCTTTAGAGGACTTGGATAAACTGAGAGAAGTCTTGGCTTCGCCGTGGCCTAGCGAGCGTTAGTGATTGTAAATATCATGTCTATTTTCTCAGGCAAATACAAAAATCTTATAACACTTGTGTGTTTATGTATTATATCGCTTATTTTGAGTTGGTCTTACGTACCTGACCGTGAAAGTGAAACACCTACAGAACCAGAAAGCAACTCTGTAAAGAATGCGCTTTCTCTATTCATTGTACCAAATCAACTCGTAGAGCGAGGTGTAAGCTACATAGCTGATGAACTATCTGATGCATGGTATTTTATGGCTGGTGTGTTTCAGAAACCTGTCAAGGATGAGGAGTTTGAAGCTCTAAAAAGTAGTTTAGAAAGCCTTAACCTCCAGTTGGACGAGGAGATAAGGAAAAATAGGAGCTTGGAACTGTTGTGGAGATTCAGCAGAGGATTAACTGAGGTTGATTCCGCTTTTAGGTTCGTCCCCGCGCGAATTACCGCTGTTGACCCGACTGATTGGTTTCGATACGTAACCATTAATAAGGGAAGAAATCAAGACATAAGAGTAGATATGGCTGTAATTACTCAAGTTATGTATCCACCACCCAAATATATGACGACTACCCGACTCATGACGGGTGTAATAGTGGGAAGAATCAGCAGTATTCAGGCAAATTCAGCGAAAGTTCAGTTGATAACAGACCGATTGAGTGTCGTTGCTGTAACAATTGGACCGCAAAAGGACCTTGCTCTACTTAGAGGACGACCTGAATATGAAGATTGTACTATTGAGGAAGTACCGTCAACTACACACGATATGTTGAATGTAGGAGATCCTGTAACGGTAGATGAAAGAAGCTCTATATTCCCTCCGGGTATGCTTATAGGATGGATCACCGCAATTGATAAAAGAATCCAGTTCTGCCACATTGAAGTCCAACCAGCTTTTAAGTTTAGTAGATTGAAGGACGTGCTTGTGGTAATGAATTCTGGACACTAGACCGAATTGAAGATTGAAGATTGAAGATTCGGAATAGGAGAGTAACGTTTGGACTTCTTCTCCTTAATCTTTTAATCTTTTTTCGTTCCGCCGAGTAACGGAATAATAGAAAATCCGAGAGAAAATGACTCAAGTATTTAAGATGATATTACTGGTTCTGGGGAGTGTGATACTACAGACCAGTCTCTTAGCTAACATATCTATATTCGGTGGCAAACCCAGCTTACCCCTTGCATTGACAGTCTCTATCGCCTTGCTTAAAGGTTCTTTTCAAGGTGAGTTGTTTGGTTTTTTTTCTGGATTATTATGTGACCTGTCTTCTGGTGGACCATTTCTCGGTATACAATCACTTAGTCTGGCTTTAGTCGGATACCTTGCGGGGTTATTGAGGAGAAGATTCTATTCTGATAGTTTTATCACTCAGTTAATGTCGGGTTTTACAGCAACTCTGGTTGATAAGTTAATCGAATTTTTGGTTTTGAGTATATTGCTTTCTGATTCTTATCCAAGATTTCAGTTGTTGGGGTTGTTAATAAATGCTATCATCAATTCTATAATGACAATCATCGTATTTCGATTCCTAATGAGGATTTTTAAGAGTGACAATCAACAAAAGATACTGGGTATCTATAATTAAAAACATTAGTGAAGGAGAATAAATTCCATGAAACAATATTTTACCTTAATTATGGTTGCTTGTTTATTGTTGGTATCTTTTGCTAACATGACAAAAGCACAAAAATCTGCAGAGGAACTTGCAACAGATAAAGCGATTATTCAAAGGGTTGTTAATTCTGTTGATTCTAACAACATAAAAGCTACTATTTATGACTTGCAGGAAAATGTTCAACTGGACCCACCAAATAAACATTATCGAAGCCGATTCACCCTTCGAGTAAAAAATACCGATAATCCCTCTGACGATGCACTGGACAATGTTGCTGAGTATATCTTCAGGAAGTTCAAAAGCTACGGTCTGTCCGTGGAGTATGATCCATTTAATATGCAAAATCCTGCGGTTACTTTTGCGGAAATTAAAGGTAACTATGAAGCGAAGAACGTGGTAGCGACATTGCCCGGTACTGGTCCTAACAAAGACAAGGTTTACATTATCTGTGGTCATTATGATTCCATAGCGGCTAATAATGCTAATTTTTTTGAAAACTGGAAGACGATGGATGCACCCGGCGCCTGGGATAATGCTTCAGGTGTTGCTGGTGTTATTGAAATTGCCAGAATTCTAAGCAAAGAAAGATTCGATGCAACAATAAAGTTTGTGACTTTTGCCGGACATGAATTGGGACTTTTTGGCAGTAGGCATTACATTCAAGCTTTTGGGGGAAAAGAACAAATTGCAGGTGTATTTGTTATGGATGGTATTGGTTATGATCCGGATACGTGGGATATACTTGTCATAGGGAATGATAAATCTGAATGGATAGTGAATAATATCGAAACGGCTAAAGAATATTATAAGATTGATATAGTTATAGAAAAATTACTTAATCCGTATTCAAAACCATGGGGTGGAGACGCATGGTCTTTCTGGGATGCGGGATACAACGTTGTTTTTAGTACAGCAGCTAACACTCTTGCTCCGCCAGAGATTCCACCTTTTTACCATACCAGCAAAGATACTTTAGATACATTTGACGTTGAGCTTACATCTCGTATAGTGAAGCTGAATATAGCAACACTCACAGAAATTGCGGGTCATGTTAATGCTGTGCCAACAACAATGGTTAGTAATTCAGGGAATTTGGTTATTATGTGGGGACAAATTAAAAAAGGAGAATTTTAAATGAAACGAAGCGTTATCTATCTTTCAATTGGATTAGTGATTTTATTACTATTTGCGGTAAATTCTATGTGCTTTGCTCAAGCAAATACATGGACACAAAAAGGCTGATATGCCTACGCCAAGAAGCAACATTTCTAGTGCTGTATTAAATGGCAAGATAATTGTTGCTGGGGGGATGCGCTTAAAGACTTTCTTATTTGACGGAATAGCATGGCTTTAGCCTGCATTAAACACAGAGTCTATGATAATCGCAAGCTAAAGCTTTTCATTTTCAGTATCTGGCAAATGTGAAAGTTATTTAATCACGGATCCTAAATGAGGTTATTATGTTTACTAGCGAATATCGTGAAACTGTTATACGCGGCAGGCTTAGATTTATTATGGTTATCATAATAGCTTGCTTTGGTATATTGCTGTTGCGCATCGGATACCTACAGATAATGTGCAATAGCTATTACGTAAGGAAATCCATCGGTAATCGTCTCCATCCTGTAAGGCTTATCCCTCCCAGAGGTATGATCTATGATCGACATGGCAAAATTCCAATTGTTGACAATGAAACTTCGTTTGATGTCTGCATAGCGCCAGATAAAGAAGATTACGTTTGGCGTACGGATGCCCGTAGGAAAATGATTCTGGATAAGCTCGGACTTACTCCTGAATATATATCACAAAAATTGGCTGAATCTCGTGGACGTATTTATGAACCTGTTGTTGTTAAAGAGAATGTTGATACCTACACAGCCGCATTTATAGGAGAGAATAACTCTCACGTACCTGAATTTATTGTTCGTGCAAGACCAAGCCGAAAATACGAAAAAATTGCCCCACACATCATTGGTTATACTGGTACTGTTAATGAAGAAGATGTGCAAAATGGTTATGCCATGAATGATTTAATCGGTAAAAACGGACTGGAAGCGGAATACGAGAAGTATCTCAGAGGAGGTCTTGGTTGGAGAATGGTTGAGGTCAACACCTTTGGTCAGGTAGTCTGTGAGCTTCCTCTCCCAACCAGCGCAGAACCCGGAGGAAACCTTTACCTTACTTTATCTAGTGATCTACAAAAAAAAGCGGAAGAGATAATGGCTGATAAGACCGGTGTTTTACTTGCAATAGACCCCAGAGATGGCGGAATATTGGCTATGGTAAGTAAACCAGATTTTGATCCTGATATTTTCTTAGGAGGAGGCTCAAGCGCGGAACGTCTTAGAGTTATGAAAGAACCTGACAAACCCATGTTGAACCGTGCCATTATGGGTGAATATCCACCGGGGTCCACTTTTAAGATCATCTCTGCAACTGCCGCATTGGCAGAGGGAAAGATTACAGAAAATACTTATTTCACTTGCAGGGGAAGCCTATACGTAGGCAATCGTTCATTCAGATGCCACGGAGTTCATGGAACGATTAATATACGAACGGCATTAGCGAAATCCTGTAACGTTTTCTTTTATAATACAGCTTATAGAGCAGGACTTTCTGTCCCTTTGATCCATAAATACGCAAATATGTATGGATTGGGCAAGAAAACAGGGATAGACCTTCCCGGAGAGAGGAAGGGTAATATTCCATCAGAAAGCCATTATCATTCGGACAATGTAAATATGGTTATCGGTCAAGGTGCTATTTTAGTGACTCCATTGCAGATGGCAAACGTGATCTCTGTATTGGCGAATAGAGGATTTTCGTATAAGCCCCATCTGGTTGATTACTCAAAAATGCAGACCTCGTTCCACCGAGTAACAAAAGAACAGAATAGATTAATACTCAGTGATGAAATCGAAACTGAGGCACAAAATAGTCAAAAGGACAACAAACCTGAGATATTTGTTGACCTTAGAGATAAAATTCCTGTTGAAATAATAGACTTGATAAGAACCTCTCTTGTTGGAGTTGCAAAATCAGGACTTAATTTGGACGCTAATCTGAAGAATATTCAAACCTGTGGTAAGACTGGCACTGCTCAAAATCCTCACGGTAAACCACATGCGTGGTACATAGGTTTTGCGCCTTATGAGAATCCGAGGATAGTTGTGGTAGCATTGATAGAAAACGTTGGATTTGGATCAGAGAATGCTGCGCCTGTAGCAGGACAATTGCTATCTTATTTCTTTTATGGTGATACTAAGTCAGAAAAAGTGTCAGTGGTTCGTTTTTAGAATACCTATAAGGAATTGAAACTGAAGCAATATAGATCACTATCACAGAAATTAGACGTCAAGGGTTTTGACTTAACCCTCTTGCTCACTGTCCTGATTATCACTTTATTTGGAATAGCCACGATTTTCAGTGCAGTGTCGTCAGGACCCAGTAATGACGACAAGTTATGGGTATCGCAGATAATACGTTTAGCCATAGGTTTGGTCGCAATGGCGATTGCTTTGCTCATAGATTATCGTCTCCTGAACGGCGTTGCCTATATATTTTATGCAATCGGTTTTGTATTACTGACTATTGTTTTAGCTATACCAGAATCATCTGGCGCAAGAAGATGGGTCATGGGAGGTGCGATACAGCCTTCAGAACTAGCAAGGATCATACTCATTATTACTCTTGCACAATATCTGAGTGAAAAGAAAGAAGTATCAGAACAACCAAGAACGTTTATAACTGCCGGGGCGATAGTGATTGCGTATGCTTTTATGATATTCATGCAACCATCACTTGGCTATGCCCTTACTATTGTTCCAGTAGCGTTGGCTATGTTTTTCATCGGAGGTATCAATAGGACTTATCTGGTATTGGTGACATTACTCGTTGTTGTTTCAGCAGGTTCGACGATACTGATATTATATAAAGATTGGGACTTCAAGTCAGCTTCTGCGATAGTTAAGCTAATCCTGATGATAGCAATATACTCCGCTTTCACAGTGCTGGCATATTATCTCATATCCAAGACTCGAATAAAAGAAGGTACGAAATGGGTGAAACTCATTGCTCCATGCCTTATTGGTGGAGTTTTGATCGCAATGATCGGGTCTGTGGTTTTGAAAGATTATCAGAAAGCAAGACTGATTGCTTTTGTTGATGCAGATTCGGATCCTGCTGGGTCTGGCTATCATATAATACAATCGAAGATAGCGATTGGTTCTGGTGGATTTTTTGGGCAGGGATATATGCACGGAACTCAGAACAGGCTGGACTTTCTACCGGCTCAACACACGGATTTTATATTCTCCGTAATTGCGGAGGAATGGGGTTTCATTGGTTCCTTAATCATACTTGCACTTTATTTTACATTGATAATGAATGGTTTGAAAGCCGCCACAATAGCAGATGATCTATTTGGAATACTTTTGGCAACCGGGATAGTTACCATGATTGCAACGCAGGTATTTTTGAATTTAGGTGTGACGCTTGGTCTTATGCCGATAACTGGTGTTCCCTTGCCGTTGATGAGCTACGGAGGCTCGTCGCTGTTGGCGACTTTCATCTGTATTGGATTATTACTTAATATTAGATTGAGAAGGTAAATTTATGACAAATATCCCCCTAACAGTATCCAAACCAGCAAGATATACTGGAAATGAATTAAATACAGTCAAAAAAGACTTTAATCAGTTCATGATCCGCTTTGCGCTTGCGTTTCCAGATACTTATGAAGTTGGTATGTCTCACCTTGGCTTGAAGATACTCTATCACATTCTCAATTCGATTGATTACATCTGGGCGGAACGTGTCTATGCCCCATGGACAGACATGGAAGAAGTGATGAGAAAAGAGGGGATATTGCTTTCTAGCCTTGAATCTTCTACTCCTCTGCGGAGTTTTGATATAGTCGGCTTCTCTCTCCAATATGAGATGAGTTACACGAACGTTCTGAATATGCTTGATCTTGCCCAAATACCAAAGCTGTCGAAAGATAGAGATGATAGTTATCCATTGATCATTGCAGGAGGTCCCTGTGCCTTTAACCCTGAACCAATAGCAGATTTTATTGACCTGTTTGTCATCGGAGATGGTGAAGAAATCGTTACAGAGATCGTAGAATGTTATAAGACTTATAAAGATTTGGATAAACTGCAGTTACTGAAGAAAATGGCGGAGATAGAAGGTATTTACGTACCGACTTTATATTCTCTTGAAGAACAACCCGATGGGATGTTGGTAGTTTCTGATGGAAAAAAAGTAAGAAAAAGATTTGTTAGCGATCTTGACGAAGCGATATTTCCTGTGGATTATATAGTTCCTTTTATGAGACCGATTCACGACCGTGCAGTAATTGAAATAATGAGGGGTTGTTCCAGAGGATGCAGGTTTTGTCAGGCTGGTATGATCTATCGTCCTGTGCGAGAAAGGTCGTCAACAACAATAGAAAAACTGGCTGAAAAGGTTATTGAAAATACTGGATACGAGGAACTTTCTCTTTCAAGTTTAAGCACCTGTGACCATAGTTCCATATATAGGATAGTAACATATCTTGTAGATTCTTTGGGAAAGAAAAAACACGTATCTATTTCTCTACCCAGTTTGAGAACAGACGCATTCTCCCTTGAACTTGCTCAAAAGATAGAAAGCGCAGGAAAAACAGGATTAACTTTTGCACCAGAAGTAGCCACTGATAGACTCCGCAATGTTATTAATAAAGACATATCGAAAACTCACGTTTTGTCAACTGTTGAAAGTGCATTTTCAAGCGGATGGGATACGTTGAAGCTTTACTTTATGATCGGATTACCAACAGAGACTGATGATGACGTATCAGAGATCGCATCTCTCATCAGAGCTGTATTGAACGTTGCCAGACAAAATAACAGAAGAGCAAAATTGAGCGTTGGCGTATCAACATTTGTCCCAAAAGCACACACTCCCTTTCAATGGGAACAACAGTTATCAATTGAGGAAGTTCGTCAAAAACAAAGAATTCTAATTGATCGGCTTGGTAGAAACAATCGTATAGACGTAAGTTTTCATCCGCCTCAACTTAGTTTCATTGAGGGTGTATTTGCAAGGGGAGATAGAAGATTAAGCAAAGTATTGCTCGAAGCCCAAAAGTTAGGCTGTAAATTTGATGGGTGGACGGAGCATTTTGATTTCAATAAATGGATGAAGGCTTTTACTGAATGTGGTATTGATCCAAGTTTTTACCACAAGCCTCGTGCCTTCGATCAGGTCTTGCCGTGGGATCATATTGATTCCGGCGTAAAAAAAGAGTTTTTACTAGCAGAGCGCAATAGGGCTTATCACGCTGAGATGACGCAGGATTGCCGAACAGGTGAATGTTCTGAGTGTGGGGTCTGTGATGAAAAGATAAAGGTGAAACTAGATAAAGAAAATAATCCAGTACCCAGTATTCAACAACCAGAATCTATCGTCCAGAATCCAGTGTCGAGGATAAGATTTCAATTTTCCAAAGGTACAGATGTGAAGTATATATCTCACCTTGACCTTATCAGCGTCTTTACGAGAGCTTTTAGGAGGGCGGATATACCAATAGCTTATTCTCTTGGTTTCAGTCCTCATCCAAAAATTAGCTTTAGTTCTGCGGTACCTGTAGGGACAACTAGCGAAGCGGAATTTGCGGACATTGAGCTTGATAAAAGCGTTGAGATAGAAGATTTTATTTCTCGTGTTAATGCACAGTTGCCCTTCGGTGTAATGATTCTCAGAGCGCAAGAGATTTCCTTGAGAGCGGAATCTCTCATGGCACAAACAGGTTTTGCGTCTTATTTAGTAAGGATCCCCGAATCCGATTGCCAGATAAAAGATCTGGAGAAAAAAATCCAATCAATTATGAGCAGTGATCAAATTATTGTTGGACGACGACAAAAATCAAAGCGTCCTGATAAACAAAATAAGGATAATATCAATCAAATTGATATAAAGCCTTATGTAAGGAGTATAAAAATATCAGGATGTAATGATGGAACACTGCAATTAGAAATGACGCTTGGAGATGGTGGTTCGAATAAAGTAAGACCAGAAGAAATAATTGGCTTGCTGTTCAGCGACATCGCTGGAGACAGCGAGCAATATCATAAAGTTTCTGTCCCTGATATTCAAAAGACGGAGTTCTTCATTGAAAATCAGGGGAGATTCTTTTCGCCTATGGAGTTTTTAGAGAATTAAAAAAGATTTGAAGATTTAAAGATTAAAGATTGGGAGGTTAAAGATTTGAGAATTAGACGAATGAAAGATGTAAAAACCGAAAAATTTAATGCTGAAATTGAGGGGCGAATATCATTCCTGTTCGTTTGATCTTCGATCTCTATCCAATCTTTAATCTAAAATTTTTCAATCAAGATTGGAGATGAGTATTATGTTAAAAGAAATTATTGTAAGTGAGGATGAGTATGAGTCAAGAGCGGCTTTACTCGAAAACAAAGTTTTAGCAGAGCTTTTCATAGAAAGAAAAGGTGAACGGTACATACTTGGAAATATATACAAGGGCAGAGTGACCAGTGTTCTTCCGGGTATGCAGGCGGCGTTTGTTGATATTGGTTTAGACAGAAACGCTTTCCTTCACGTATCAGACATTACACGTCACCTTGAGGAACTTGATGAATTAGAGTCAATTAAAAAAGATGATGAGCCAAAAGGCACACGAAAAAAGAATTCTGAAAGTAAGAAGAGTGAGCAACCATCTATAAGGGATTTACTAAAAAAAGGACAGGAGATACTCGTACAAATTGATAAAGAACCTATGGACACCAAAGGTCCCAGAGTCACTGCGTATATCACACTCCCCGGACGTTATCTGGTCTATATGCCAACCGTTGAACACATAGGAGTCTCAAGGAAGATTGAAAACGAGGCAGAAAGGCAAAGATTAAAGGAAATCATTGAACGTCTGCGCCCCAATAAGAGCGACGGATTTATAGTCAGAACAGCCGCTGAGGGTAAAGGCGAAGACGAATTTAAGGCTGATATAAAATTCCTTGCTAACCACTGGGAACAGATTAATAAACGTACAATAAATGCTTCAGCACCATGTTTGATCCACGAAGATCTTGGACTCACCTTTAGAGTTATACGAGATATATTCACGCACGAAGTATCGCAGTTTATCGTTGATTCAAAAGAAGAACATGAAAGGATTCTGAATTTTCTGGATTCGCTTTTACCTGCATTAAAGTCGAAGGTAAAGCTCTATGATAAAGATGAACCTATATTTGAATCTTACGGAATAGAGAAGCAAATCAAGAAGGCTTTACGACAAAAAATCTGGCTCAAATCAGGTGGACACATAGTCATCAACCAGACAGAAGCTCTTGTATCCATTGACGTCAATACTGGAAAGTATGTTGGCAAAGAAAATGCTGATGAGACAATACTAAAGACTAACGTAGAAGCGGTATCCGAGATCGCCCGACAGATACGTCTAAGGGATTTAGGTGGTATTATAATCGTTGACTTCATTGACATGGATAAAGAGGAGCATAAAAATAAAGTATTAAAAGTTATGGAAGAAGCTCTTAAACGTGATAGGTCAAGGACAAACATACTCCAAATCACAGACCTTGGTCTGGTTGAAATGACTAGACAGCGAACAAGACCAAGCCTTACAAGTATGCTCTGCCGACCCTGCCCATATTGTCAGGGAGACGGTGTTGTACTTTCAGAGGATTCGACAAGTATTACTATCCTTCGTGAAATAAAGATGATTGGTCGTAAATTCAATGAAAAACACATTAAAATTATGGCAAGCTCACCAGTGGCTTTTAGCCTTTTGGATGAATATAATAACAAGATAAAAGAACTTGAACGCAAACTAAGTATGACTATCGAAATAGAAGAGGACCTCGATCTTCACATAGAGGATTTCAGGATCATCTCAGCGAAAAATCAGAAAGAGCTTTCATTAAGCGACAATATTGATGAGAGGACGTAATATGGAACGAATAGCTTTTGCTAAATTGAGTGGAGCAGGAAACGATTTTGTTGTGATAGATAACCGTCAGAAAGTCGTTCCTGATGACTTAGAAAGTTTTATCATAAAGGTCTGCGCCCATCGTTTATCTGTGGGTGCAGATGGTGTTTTACTCGTCGAGAATTCTGACATTGCAGATTTCAAAATGCGATATTATAACGCTGATGGCAGTGAAGCGGAAACCTGCGGTAATGGCGCAAGGTGCATTTCACGATTCGCTTACAGTGAAGGTATCGTCAAATCCGATAAGATGATCTTTGACACAAAAGCGGGTTTGTATAGCGCCGAAATCAAGGAAAAAACTGTAAAAGTAGGCATGAGTGATTCGATTGGCTTGCGTCTTGGCTTCCCGATCAAATTGAGTAATGGAATTCATACCATTTCGTTTGTGAATACAGGCGTACCTCACGCTGTTTACTTTGTGGACGATCTCGACAATGCTGATGTATTTAACATGGGTAAAGAGACTCGCTATCACGATGACTTTGCACCCAAAGGCACAAACGCCAACTTCATCAAAGTTAGAGATAAAAATAATATTGACATTCGCACTTATGAACGTGGTGTTGAAGATGAAACGCTGGCATGTGGAACAGGGAGCATCGCATCTGCGATAGTAGCATCTGCTCTGGGAATAGTTGTTCCCCCGATTATAATGCACACCAAAGGCGGATTCTTATTGACAATTTACTTTAAGCTGGAATCAAACGGTGCAAAAGAGGTTTACCTTGAAGGTGATGCTAGAATCATTTTCAAGGGCTATCTTCTCGAAGATGCTTGGAATTATTAGTAATTGTTTAAAAATAGAACGCTGATTACGCGGATCGAGCGGATTTGCGCGGATTCATAAAAAAGTAATGAGTAATGAGTTTTTGATACTGATCACTTATAACTGATTACTGATTTATCCGCGTTGATCAGTTAAATCCGCGTCATCCGCGTTCTATTTCCTAAAACTATATAATTTGAAGGGAATCATTATGGACGAGTGGAAAAACGGTAATATTATAGACAATGGAGATTTTCGCAGAAGTGGCGTTGGAACTATGCCAGATGGTTGGGAAATTGTCTGTCCTAATCCTGCTCTTGCCCCGATTTTCAGACTTATTGATTTTCAGGGTAAATCCATACTGATGGCTACCGGCAATGGACGGCAGGAGTGTTTTGGATACGTTCGCCACACCGTTAATCTTGAACCAAACAAGACCTATCGCATGAGTGTCAGGCTGAAATTTGAGGACATGGACGATCTCAATCGTCATTTACTTCACGGAATCTTTGGAAGCTTTAACGACGGGATATTTGAATATAGTAGAGATGACGAATGGGTCATTGGTGAGAACTGTTTTAAGTCTTCTGAACAAGCAGGAAATAACGAGGTACGTCTATATTTCCGATTCAGCCCTCATGGAAAAGTATGGTGGTATAACGTATCAATTCAGGAATGTGAACCGATAGCGCCCCGTCCTGTCAAAATCGCTTGCAGTTGGGGAACTGGTGACATGGACTATTGGTCGAAATGGCTTGATATTGCAGGTGAGAAAAAGGTTGATATTGCATTATTACCAGAGATGTTTGACGGAAATCCTGTCCCGAATGCTGAACTTATTGATGGCAGATCAGGAACTCTGATGGCAGAAAAAGCCAATCAATGGAAGATGTACGTCAGCGGCTCATTCTATGAAAAACGTGGTGATATAGTCCTCAACTCTGCGCCATTGTTTGATCGTAATGGGAAGCTTGTCGGAATATACAGCAAGAATCAGCTTTACGATCCCGAAGAAGATCAAGGAGCGACACCGGGCATCGGGTATTCTGTCTTTGATACAGATTTTGGCAAAGTAGGCATTATTATATGTTATGATAGCTGGTTTTCTGAACCTGTCCGATTGCTTGCATACAAAGGTGCTGAGTTGATATTGTTCCCAAACGCTGGTTATTATATGAGTCTTATGCCTGCCCGAACAGCAGATAATGGCGTATGGATAGCTGTCAGCAGTTTGAATTGCCCTGCGGGTATATGGGATTCTGGTGGTTGGATGGCTGGCGGAGATAAACCCGATCCGACTATATACGTCCCATCTTCCATAAGCGGGTATGAGAAAGATGATTCAATGCGCATGATCATTGCCACAGTTGATATTAGCATTAAGTACAGTCCTCACTGGTGGGGCGGACCCATGTGGTCAGCGCCTGGCGGAAGACGAGTTCGTCAGACGCTTATAGTTCCTATCGAAGATGAGATAGCAAAAGAAGCTAAACGCTGGTGGAAAGAATAATACCTTTAGAAAAAGAAACACAAAGATCACAAAAAATGTGACGGGTGACAAGTAACTCGTGACGGGTTTAGTAAATCTACTTTTTTATAACTCGTTAAGCGTTACTTGTCATCCGTTACTTTATTTCTTTGTGTTTTTTGTTTTTTTGTGGTAAAATTTGATAGCGACAAAAGGATAAAGTTGTAAAAAGAATATCAAGCATAGGGAGTGATTTATAATGAGATTCAAGGTAGTATTAGAACCTAGTGATGAAGGTGGCTATACCGTGTATGTGCCTTCACTTCCCGGTTGCATCAGCGAGGGTGATACAGTTAAAGAATCTCTGGAAAATATTAAAAAAGCCATAGAGATTTATCTTGAACCTGTGGATGATGACTGGATCACTGAAGAAGGGGCTTTAGTAGAGGAATTGGTATTGTGACTAAAGTACCAAGCCTACCTTATAGAAAGATTATTAACGCATTTCAGAGAGATGGATGGACAATTGTTCGACAAAGAAGCGATCATATTCGATTGCAAAAACATATAGGAAATGAGGTATTAAGGATTACTGTTCCTGCTCATAAACCTGTCAAACGTTCTACACTTGCTCATATACTGAAACAGGCTAAAATAGATGTTGAACAATTTTTAGAATTATTATGAGACTTACTTATACAATTGTTCTTTTGCCAGATTCAGAAGGTGGATATGTAGTGGAAGTACCTGTTTTGCCAGGGTGCGTCACTCATGGACATACTTTAAGTAAAGCACTTGTGATGGTTGAAGATGCTATTGAAGGTTATTTATCTGTCTTGCAAGAAGATGGCGATCCTTTGCCAAGAGAAGGAAAAAGCGTAAACGTAATTATTACACAGCATACTTAAAAAGTCAGGATTAACAGCGATGGATAATGAAATAACATTTCTTGTGGAAGAATCAAAAGACGGTGGATACGAAGCAAAAGCAATTGGATTCTCTATATATACAGAAGCAGAAACCCTTGACGAACTAAAAGTTTTATGGTCAACTGCAAATTATAATGTACCAAAGTTTATTGAAGAGTTTAAAAAGATACCAGAACTGAGCTAAAACTCAGTTTTAGTATCTTTTTGCTTATCAAACACAAAAACCTAAATCAAGGAGGAAACAAATGGCAGATATGGAAAAGCTATACAACGAAAGGCTGGAGCGATACGTTACAGCCATGAAGAACGGAAAGCCCGATAAGATTCCAGTAAGACCTTTCGTGGCTGAATTCGTCGCTAAATATGCAGGATTCACTTGCCAAGAAGTGACCCACGATGCGAACAAAGCCTTTGAAGCTGTACGGATATTCGCAAAGGACTTTGACGTTGATGCAGTCGTCGGAAATATGATCTATGTCTGGACAGGCATGACAGAAGCTAACAGCACTAAGTATTATAAAGTGCCGGGCATTGACCTTGATCCTGATGAGGCTTTCCAGTATATTGAACCGCAGGACGAAGAAGACGCTCACATGAAAGCTGATGAATATGATCAGCTTATTGATGACCCGACTGGTTTTCTTGGAAACGTCTGGCTACCAAGAATTATGAAAGATACGAACAAAGGCTCTTATCGCTCTAATATCGCATGGCTCAAGGGCGGAATAGCCATGATGAATTATTTTACAGGATTCGGAGTACAGGGAGCCGCATTGAAAAACGAAAGCGGAACTGTCAGCGCAATAGCCGGCGCATTGAAAGCGCCGTGTGATATACTTGCAGATAAACTGCGTGGTTATCGTCAGCTTTCTGCGGATTTCTTTAGACGACCAGATAAAGTCGTCGCCGCTTGCGAAGCCTTGATGCCTCACATGAAGTATAATGCCTACGCTACCGCTGATCCTACTAAGACCGTTCCTATAACAGTCTGGTTACATCGTGGATGCGCTCCGTTTATGTCATACCCGGCTTATGAGAAATTCTATTGGCCCACGCTGAAGCAGATTATAATTGACCTATATGATATGGGCTGGCAAGTGCTATTTTATGCCGAAGGTGATTGGGACAAGAATCTTAAGTATACTGCTGAACTCCCTGAGAAGAGCATCATCTACCACGTTGACAGAGGGGATATTTTTGAAGTCCATAAGCAAGTCGGACACAAATTCTGCCTGAGCGGTGGTATTCCGAATGACCTGCTGACCTACGGAACGACTGATGATGTCCGTGCTTTCTGCAAGAAAATAATTGATGGCGTAGCAAAAGATGGCGGTTATATTATGGACGCAGGCGCTATAATTCAGCAGGATGCAAAAATTGAGAACGTTAAAGCTATGGTTGATTTCACCCGTGAATATGGCGTTTATTAGGCATTGTCAAAAATAAAATGAAAATAAACACGGAGACACAGAGACACGGAGAGGAAAGTAATCATTGATTAGTAATCAGTATGACAAAAACTGATCACTAATCACTGTTTACTGATCACAAATTCTTCTCTGTGCCTCTTTATGATAGAAAGGAGATTGAAATGCCAGACGAAAAAATTGAAAAAAAACCCGGTGTGTGTATTCCATGGGAAGAAAAGATTAAAGAATATGAGAAAATTACTGGTGACACCGAACTGATAAAAAAGGTGTGGGAAGATATTGATGGTCTAGCCTATATCTACATCTGGTTCGTTCTAACCGCCGCTTAAATAAGGAGGACTCAAATGGCTGAAAGCCTGTCCCAAGCTATGACTGACCTTAACGAGGAAAAGGTCAAGGAACTGATTAAGCAAGAAATTAAGGCTGGTACTCCAGCAATACAGATACTCAGAGAATGTCAGAAAGGCATGGTCGAGATCGGTAAAAAATACGAAGCAGGAACATACTTTGTATCAGAATTGATGTACGCTGGTGAGATCATGAAAGAGATCACTGCTCAACTGAAACCTATGCTGAAAGGCGAATCCGAATCCGAGAAAAAACTTGGTATAGTCGTGATCGGAACTGTAAAGGGTGACATTCATGATCTTGGTAAAGACATTGTTGCTCTAATGCTTCGTGGAGTTGGTTTTGAAGTGATTGATTTAGGAGTTGACGTTGCACCTGAAAAGTTCGTGCAGGCAGTTAAGGAAAGCGGTGCTAACGTAATTGGATTGAGCGTATTTTTGACAGCAGTATATGAGTCTGCAACTGCCACTGTCAATGCCTTGAAAGAGGCTGGTCTAAGAGACAAAGTTAAGATAATGATCGGTGGAGGTCCTGTGACGGAATTGGTTCGTCAAAGTACTGGGTGTGATTTCTATGGTAAGGATGCCGCCGCAGGAGTGGATTTCGCACTTCGAGTGACTGGCGCCAAGTAAATTTCAACCACAGATTTTTTCAGTTAGTTGATGAATAGTCATAATTCATGAAAAAACACGGAGACACAGAGACACAGAGGCACGGAGAAAAAAAGGAAGGCGGAAGGATTGGAAGATTGAAACTAGGTAAAGTAATCTTCAAATATTTAATCTTAGAATCTTCTAATCGTATTTATCCTTCATACTTTCTAAGTTCTCTCCATGCCTCAGTGTCTTCGTGTTTAACTTCTTTTTATTTCTATAAGTGAAAAAGTCGTAGTATTATTGAAAATTTAGAATAGGAGAAAATATGGAGTATAACGACGTTTATATGACATACATGGGTATGGCGCCAAAGAAAATTCCACATTGGGAACACTGGTCTTGCCCAGATGCAGAAACGTATTTAACCGGAATTGATTATTACGAACACCCAAGACTTTGCAGGCTAAAGCTTCAGGAGTTGTACCCGCAACTTGGGTTGGGAGTACCTGCAACAGATGATCCAAAACCACGCCCAACGTTAGATTTGACAGGACAAAGCTCAAGTGTTGACGAACAGGGCAGACATCACGTCAGATGGGGGGATGGCGAAACTGGTATTTGGGACTGGGGTATGTTTTTCAAAGACGCTGAAGACGTATTCAAGTTTTCACCGCTTGAACAGGGTGACTTTACTAATATCCCTGTTGTTGAGTCTCGTGATTATTCTGATGAAGAAAAACTCTATGAGATGTATCGCAAGGGTTATCCCACTGAATGGGGTGACAAGGCTCCAGAAGGCTCAACTTCATCTACTGGATTTTATAATACTATGTTCATGTGGCCATTGCTTACATTCGGATGGAAACTTTTTCTTGAGACATGCCTTGACCCTCGTTTTGAACGAATAATGGATGAGTTTGCAGAGATCAACAGGCGCGTGTTCAGGTCATTTGCTCGTTTGCCTGTCAATTTCGTAGTTTGCCATGACGATATAGTTACTTCACGTGGACCAACATGTTCTCCTAAATGGATGCACAAATACGTATTCCCACGCTATGAGGAATTCTGGGGGATGCTCAAGGCGACTGGTAAGGAAGTCATATTCATGGTTGACGGATGTATTGACGCATACGCAGATGATGTATTTGCCTGCGGAGCAAGAGGTATTATCAGCGAACCGTACACAAATTATAAAGAGATTGCTCGCAAACACAAGGATTGCTTCATTGCAGGCGAGGGTGATAACCGCATACTTACACGCAATAATCCTGAAGAGATCGAGGCAATGGTGAAAAGCATGGTTGAGACCGCGGATATGTCTGGTGGTTATATGATGTGCATCGGCAACCATATACCATGGAATGTCACTCCTGAAGGCATTAAGCGATACTTTGATCTCTCTGCGGAACTTGCGCATAGATAATACAAGTTTTTCACTTATGAGTAATAGTCATAATTCATGAAAAAACACGGAGACACAGAGGCACGGAGAGAACATAGAAAGCGGAAGGATTGGAAGATTGAAAGATTGGAAGATTGGAAGATTGGAAGATTGAAAGATTGGAAGATTGGAAGATTGGAAGATTGGAAGATTGAAAGATTGGAAGATTGAAAGATTGGAAGATTGGAAGATTGGAAGATTGGAAGATTGGAAGATTGGAAGATTGAAAGATTGGAAGATTGAAAGATTGGAAGATTGGAAGATTGGAAGATTGAAAGATTGGAAGATTGGAAGATTGAAAGATTGAAAGATTGAAAGATTGGAAGATTGGTATTAGGGCAAGCATTTTCTCATTATACTTTCGATCTAGCAGAAAATGTTTGCCCCTATGGCGTCAAAATGGCATTTTTTTAACGATTATAGATTGATGAATAAGAGGAACAGAAATGATCGAGGTTGAAAATCTAACAAAACGATATGGTGAATTTACTGCCATCGAAGGGGTAACGTTCAACGTTGACGAAGGTGAAGTTGTTGGTTTCCTAGGTCCAAATGCTGCCGGCAAGACAACGACCATGCGGATTCTGACGTGCTTTATGCCTGCTACTGATGGTACTGCAAAGGTTGCTGGATACGACGTCTTTCAAAACTCTCTGGAAGTGAGAAAACATATTGGTTATCTGCCAGAAAATGTTCCGCTTTACACGGAGATGTCAGTTGAGTCGTATTTGAATTTTATGGCAAAGATAAGAAGCGTACCACGTGACATTAGACGTCAGCGAGTGGATTCAGTTATAGATGCCTGCGGATTAGGCAAATTCCGAAGTAGAACCATTGCAAAGCTTTCTAAAGGGTACAAACAAAGAGTTGGACTTGCACAATCACTGGTACATAATCCTCAAGTGCTAATACTCGACGAGCCGACAATAGGGCTTGACCCAAGACAAATTATTGAAATACGAAATCTTATAAAGAATTTGGGTGGAGACCATACCGTTATACTCAGCACCCACATCCTTCCAGAAGCAAGTATGATATGCAATAGAATTGTTGTAATAAACGAGGGAAAAATTGCTGGAATAGTAAAACTAAAAGATGGTAGAGTGACTATAATAGAATCCCGTGTCACTGGAAAAATTGTTAATCTTGAGGAATCCGGGAACATATATATAAAAATTCAGGGACCTTCTGATAAAGTAACTTCAAGACTAAAGCTTAATCAAAAGGTCATAGATGTTTTGCTTGAGCAAGAAGAAGGTGAGGTAGGAACTTACGTTGTGACCCACGAGGCGGGCGCAGACATTCGCTCAGAACTTACATCAACGGTAGTATACAGTGGTTGGGGATTGTTGGAATTAAAACCGGTAGAGATGACCCTTGAAGATGCTTTCCTTGAATTGATCCGTGAGAACGTTCCCGAAGAAATGACTGAAGAATCGCTTGATGAAACATCAGAAGATGAAGAATCACAGGACGAAACTAATCAGGAATCAGATAATGATCAAAATTCACAGGATAATGAAAATAATTAGATAATCTGAATCAGAAAAGGAGGTAACGGCTTTTGACATAAGTTTAAGCCGAGAATTAATGTCAATAACCCCACGCATAAATGCGGGGGCTTGCGTTGAAACTTAGACGCAACCCTTGTTGACTAGCCTAAGTCTCATTTGATCGGTTAGAAACCGAGTTTGATTCACTTTGAATTGAGACTACGTTGTGTGCGAATCATATAGGTACTTCGGGATATTCAGTCTAGTGCCGAACACTACGGCGGATGGTTAAAAACTCTGAGAGTGTTGATCAAACTCGGTTTCTAACCGATCAAATAAGGAGTGGTGCTGTTCGCAAGTAAACCGCATACAACATTGGCGAAGACTGCTAACCTGTTTTGGTAGTTTCAGGGCAAGTTTTATTTTAGCTTGCGTCAAAACTACCGCCTACTTTTAACATTAAAAAGGAGAAGGCAATTCCTCCCCATGCCTGAAGGCAGGGGTATCCTTGCCGAAATCGGAGATGAAGAATATTTCTGCAATATTCGTCAGAGAAATAAGGTCATACTTTACTTCTCCAGTGGCTTATGTGATATTGATAGTGTTCAGCCTGCTTACAGGATTTTTCTTTGCCGCATATTTCAACTGGGCGACACGCTATGGTGGTGAAGCCAATATGAGAGGTATATTCCAAAATATGAGCATAACTATGCTTTTTGTAGTGCCTTTGATTACCATGAGGCTTTTTGCCGAAGAGAAGCGTTCTGGAACTATTGAATTGCTCATGACTTCACCAATAACAGATACGGAAGTAGTAATAGGGAAATTTGCCGCTAGTCTAACCTTGTTTACATTGATGCTTGCATCTACAATACTTTGCCCGCTTTTCCTTATGACTTATTCACAACCTGATCTTTCTCCTATGGCTGTGGGATATTTAGGACTTTTCTTACTCGGTTGTGCATTTCTTTCACTCGGTACGGTAGCTTCGTCTATCACAAAAAATCAGATCGTAGCGGCACTTATAAGCTTTGTCTTTCTGCTTGGACTATGGACAATCGGATGGATGTCTAGCGCTGTGGGTAGTAACGTAGGTAAAGTTTTTTCATTCATCTCTCTTGTTGATCACTTCGATGATTTCTCCAAAGGTATAATTGATACAAAGCATGTCCTATATTACGTTAGTTTTGCAGTTTTCTGTTTATTCTTCTCTGTAAAAATGCTTCAGTCGTCAAGGTGGAAGTAAAGTAGATTGGAAGATTAAAAGATTAAGCAGTTTTAAGAAAATACTTTCAATTACAAATTAATATTTGTTCAAATGCAAACTGAGTTTGATCATACAACCTGTTTGGTAGTTCCAGGGCTAGTTTTATTTTAGCTTGTGTCAAAACTACCGCCTACTTTTAACATTAAAAAGGAGAAGGCAATTCATTCCCACGCATAAATGTGGGGGTATCCTTGCCGAAATGAGAGATGAAAACATTTGTCTTTACTTTGATTATGTTTTTGGGAACAGGCATTTACTCAATGGCAGAAACCAAAACGGAACCGACAGAAAAAGACGCCCGCGCCGCAATCCAAAACAAGCAATTCTCCGAAGCTGTAAAACTATTAGATTCATTGCTCCCTCGTGCAAAAGATAATCGTGATTATCTACTCTACCTGAAAGCATTATCACTATATTATGATAAAAAATATACGGACTCGAGCAAGTCTTGTGATGAGATCATAACTGAATTTGATAAATCCCCGTGGTATAGGAAAGCAATTTTCCTGAAAGCTGAGTGTTTTATTCAGTCAAAGAATTTTACAGAAGCGGAAAAGATATACAATCAGGAGGTGCAGAGACTATTATCGTCTGCAAGAAAAGAGGAGATCGCTGGAGTATATTTCAGATTCGCAGAAACATTGTCGTACGTCCCGACAAAGACTGAGCTAAACGTCCCTCCTCCAAACTATGCTAAAGCTTATGAGATATATAAGAAAGTCCTTGAGCTTGAGATCGGTGACAGCATGAAAGATGAGACAATGTTCCGTCTTGGGCGCATGATGCAATTAAGCGGGAACTACCAGCAGGCAGTTAATGATTATCATGCTTATCTTGACGCCTTTGACCCTGACTGGATGGGACCTGTTGACGCACCCCAGAAGAACAAAGATCAGGGAAAATCAAAAGCAATTCAGGGCAAACATAGATTTGAAGCACGTTACTACCTTTCCGAAAGCCAGCTTGCTATGGATCAGGCATTGTGGGCAAGGATCAACCTTGAAAACTTGCTTAATCTTATCCCAAAATCTGATGAAAATGACAAACTTATACGTGATTCAAGATTCCTGATTGTTAGAACATATCACATTCCACAGCCAAGCCTTCCTCAAGAGTTGGAAATCGGAATCAAAACAGCCCGTACATTCATTTCAGATTACCATAATGATGCGCGTTATATTATTCTTACTTATGATATTGCTCAGACTTACGAAATTTCGGGTCGGACTGAAGACGCTATAAATTCTTATAAAGAATTCATTAACCTCAAATACGATCCATCTATGAAAGAATCAGATAAAATCACTGTTGAAAGCTTTGAGCAACTTCGCATGTCTGCCACATATAAGATAGGTGAAATTCTACTGGGAAAGAAAGATTATACTGGCGCAATAGATACGTGGAACCAATACGTCGCTCAATTTCCCAACGGACCGCAGTGGACGGATGCTCAACGAGGTATTGTCAATGCAGAATATCAAATAGGTGTTGATCTGCTTGCTCAAGAGAAATATGATGAAGCTGTAATCGCATGGGGCAAATTCCTCGAAAAACACCCTCTCGATGATCGCTCACGTCAGATAATGTTTGCCTTCGGTCAACTTCATTATCATTCAGCAGAACAGGCAGAAGAAAAGAAAACTGACGCTGAACCTGAATATAGAAAAGCTATCGCTGAATGGGAAAAACTTGTCAGTAAGTATCCCAACATGGAAGAATCATCACTTGCATTATTCAGGATAGGGCAAATCTATGAGGAGAAACTCTTTGATTTTGAGAAAGCCCTTGAGTCATATCGCAAGCTAACTTGGGGTAGTTGGTATGGCGAAGCACAAAATCATATCCGAAGCATGACCGAGAAGAAGTTACAACTGGTGACTGAGCGAATTTTCCGCACAAACGAACCCGCAAAGGTCAAGCTGACTCTGAGAAATATCGAGAAACTCACCGTTGATATGTATAAACTCGATCTCGAAGCGTATTGGCGGAAAACTCATGGGATTATAGGCATTGAAAATCTCGATATTGCCCTTATATCTCCAGACAAAACTCAGGAATATCCGATCCCTGAATACAAAAAATATAAGCTTTTTGAGCAATATATCGAAGTACCAATGGATGGACCCGGTGTTTACGCTATTCACGTCAGCGAAGATGATCTTGAGGCAACAACTCTGATTATCCGTAGTGACGTTGATGTGATAGTCAAAACTTCACGTCAGGAAGTATTGGTATTTGCAGAGAATATGCTCAAGCTAGAGCCTGTATCAAAAGCAAAAGTGCTTATCACTGACGGAACGAAAGTTATCGGTGAGGGTGAAACTGGCGAAGATGGCGTTTTCCAAAAGAAAATTGACGATCTGAAAAATACTAATGGAGTTTCTGCCTTCATAATTAAAGATGGAAACATTGCATCAAATTCACTTGATATATCAGCATTTGGATTAAGCACCGGTCTGACGTCAAGAGGATATATCTATACAGACAGACCTGCATATCGCCCTGAACAAAAAGTATCAATCTCTGCTATTATCAGAGACGTTAATGAAGGAATTTATAAGGTAACGCCTGACAGTGTTTACGAGTTATCAATTACAGATTCTCAAGGAAGATTGCTACATTCCGAAGACCTAAAATTATCTAAGTTCGGAACGTTTAACACAGAGTTCCTGCTTGATCCAAATGCACCTCTTGGTGAATATCAGATCATAGCAAAATCCAAAGATGATGATACCAAAATCTATACAGGCACTTTTCAGGTTCAAAGATACCAGTTGGAAAAGATGAAACTGGCTATTGAGTTTCCACGAAAGGTATATTTCAGAGGTGAAAAGATTGAAGCAACGTTCAAAGCGATCTATTACTATGGTCAGCCTGTCACAAACCGCATGATCAGATATACTCTCCCTGATGGCAGAAGCTACACAGAACAAGTTGATGCCGAAGGTAGTATCAAGGTTACGTTTGACACTACCTCAATGCAACCTGATACAGTATTAACTTTCAGTGGAACGGTTGAAGGGGAGAATATCCCATGGACATCAGATAACATTTTTCTAGCAAGCCTTGAATTCTCTATAACAGTCAAGCCATCTACGGAAGTTGCCATATCTGGCGAACCTTTTGACGTTTCTGTTGAAACTAAGGGTGCAGATGGCAAACCAATTGGAAAAGAATTGACATTGACGGTCTATCGTTTGGTTGAAAAGCCATCTCATCCGATATTATCGCAGATGCCATGGCTGGCTGGGGATTTCATGGTTCAACGTGCTTCAGAGATTAAAATTGAAGAGCATAAGGTTATCACCGATGGAAAAACAGGCAAAGGTATTGTATCTCTGAAAATTGATCAAGGCAGTACTTATGCTTACGTCCTGAGAGCATCGGGAACTGATAGATTCAATCAGCCGGTTTCAGGTGAAAGTCATGTCTCCGTATCTGACGACAAAGATTCTGTCAAACTTAGAATAATGGCTGAACAATCAGGACTTAAAGTCGGTGAGAATGCTAAAATAAAAATACACTCAAGGCTTGAAAATACAGCACTTGCATTGCTAACCTTCGAGGGTGAGGGTATCATCAGCCACAAAATACAAAAGCTAAATAAAGGCTGGAATGACGTTGATTTCACCGTAGGAAACGAGCATTTCCCCAACTTTAGAATTGCTATTTCTGCCATGAGTGTTGAGGGTAAAAACGTTGCGCCAAAACTCGTGACCGCAGAAAAAGATTTCACTGTTGAGCGACAATTAGCAATATCATTTAAGCTCAAAGAATTCTACGCACCGGGTGAAGAGGGAGAGATAGAAGTTACCGCAACGGATCAGCTAGGAAAGCCTGTTGAAGCAACACTTTCGCTGGCGCTTGTTGAAGAGGCATTATATGCTCTATATCCCGATGTTTTAATACCAATAACTGACTTTTTTAAAGAGGGTGCGCAGCGATATGCAGGCATGGCGACAGTTTCAAGCTGTACATTCCGTTACGAACCACCGACACGTCAGGTCATAAAAGAGATGCTTGAGGAAGCGGATCGCCTAAAAAGAGAGTCAGAAAATGAAGCAAAAAAAATGGAAGTGCTAGGTCAAGTGCAAGAGGATGTCTCCGCAGTCGCTTATGCAGGGTTAGCGGTTAACGCTCCTGCATCTATGGGACGGCAAATGGGAGCACGTAAAGCATCTGCAAAAATGCGCATTGATGAAAAAGACAAAAGCATGGGTGATGCTACTGCTGAAAGATATTTATATGCAGTATCCAAAGAAATGGAAGGTGGAAAAGGTGGCGCTGCCGGATTCAATATGGCTGAACCGAGTGTGCGACAGGAACTCCCCGAAGCTGGTTATTGGCTACCTGTGATCGTAACGGATGCTAACGGCAAAGCTAATATTAAAGTTCCAATGCCCGAAAAAACGACTCAATGGAGAATTACGAGCAGAGGTTGCACCGTTGAGACAATCGTTGGGCAAACAACTACAAATACTATCACCCGCAAAGACTTCTTCCTTGATATTAAGCTTCCGTCAATCGTTACAGAAGGCGATACTGTGAGAACCCTTGTCCGTATCCATAACCTGACTAGCTTTGAAGGAAACGTAGACCTGAATCTGAAATTGACTATTGACGAAAAAGACACAACTGATCAGAAGCAAGTCACAATCAGCAAGAATGGCACTACGGAAGTAGTTTTCAAAGGTATGCTAATCTCAGCAGGACGAGATGCACGCTTTGAGGTGACAGCAAAGGCTGGCGATCGGACAAAATCGGGCTTACTTATGACTGATGGAGTCTTACGCACCTTGCCAATCAGACCATGGGGCGTTGAATATGCAGACAATAAAGGCGGAGTTTCATCTGGTAATGAGACGATATTCCTTCAACTGCCTGATCAGGTATTTACAAGCAAGATGCTCAATATTAGCATTGGTCCCAGCGTCAATCGCCTGATCTTCGACATTGCAATGGGTTTTGGAATGACGAGAGAAATAAACTTCGCTAGTAAGATTATACCGATGCCTGGTGATTCAGGTAGTGATCTCATTGCAGTTGCTTATGCACTCGATTACCTGAAGAAAATAGGCGGAAATCCAACTGACAGCAAACAACTATCAGAACGTGTAAGAAGCCTTGTTTCAAGCATCATCCTTAGCCAGAGAGATGACGGTGGATGGAGTTGGTGCGGTATTGGACCTGCAGTTGAAAGCGATATTTACGTCAGTTCAAGGATGCTCTGGGCATTGGCAGAGGCTAAAAAACAGGGCATAACTATTAATCCGCAGACAATGGAAAAAGCTATTGCATACCTTAAAGCAGTTTTTACTCGTGTAGAGCAAAATAATGATGATGCAAAATCAGTCATACTACATTCTCTTTCTACTGTCGGTGAAGCTGATTTTGCTTATGCAAATAGGCTTTATCGTAACCGTAATGAGATGAACCCTACGACACTCGCCTATACAGCTTTGACATTTGTGAATCTGAGCAGAAACGAGATCGGTGGAGAAGTCCTTGATGTGTTTATGACGAAAAAACTTGAATCACTGGATGTTGAAATAGCAAGCTTAGGACTTCTAGCGATGGAATCCATAAGACCAGACTCGCCATCAGTCAAGCAATTTGTGGATTACTTATTATCGAAGCGATACTATCAGGGCTTTTCACCATACAAGGCAAAGGGTCCGGCAGTCGCTGCATTAGCTACCTATTACGGCAAAACACAATTTACAAAAAGTGATTATCGCCTTACAGTCTTAGCTAATGGTGAAAAAGTGAAAGAGATGGAAGTTAGAAGCGAACAGCCTTCTTTGATAATTCCAGTTCCAACGAAGCTAATACAGGATAAAAATAAGATCGAGTTCCGTATGGAAGGCAGGGGCAGTTATGCCTATACAACCTCTCTAAGCGGATTTTCACCCGATATTAAAGACCCAAAATCGTGGGATAAGCCTTACGTTGAGTCAAGGAAATACTATCACACCCCGCTAGAATATCGTGGGAAACCTATTGCTTACAGTAGCACAGAGATAACACAGCTTGCTGATGGTCAAAGAACCAACGTATCTGTAAACATAATAGAAGCATATACGAACCGATATTTAGTGATCAGTGAATACATACCTGCTGGAACAATGCTCGTGAGTAAATCAGTGACAGGTAACTATCAATATTACGAGACAGGTGATGGTATAATCACTTTCTATTATCTACCCGGTAGAGATGTAAAGGATTTCAAGTATCAATTAGTTAGCTACGCTCCCGGAATGTATAAGGTGCTTCCAACAATTATAAGGGATGCGATGAATCCGGATCAGATGCGTATCGGAGAGATAGACACTCTGGAAGTGCTTGCCCCTGGTGAAAAGTCCAAAGACGAATATAAAATGAATGATTCCGAGCTATACGAATTCGGTAGAGTCTATTTTGAAGAAGGTAACTACGCAGATTCACTTTCAATGCTGTCAAAGCTGTACGAAAGTAATCGTGAGTATAACCAGCGCGAAGTTGCACGCATGTTGCTGTGGATACATACTGAAGATAAATACTATATTGCTAAAAAGGTTATCGAATACTTTGAGATACTAAGAGAGCGTTTTCCTGAGCTTTACATCCCATTTGAAAAGATACTCATTGTTGGTAAAGCCTACCGTGAGATCAGTGAGTTTGAGCGTGCATATCTCGTTTACAAAGCCACGATGGATGCAAGCTTTATCAATGATTCTAACGTGAGTGCGGTTTTGCAGGATGAGGGTCAGTTCTTTAATTCGATAGACTTTCAGGAGAGTCTGTGGCGAGAATATCCAGACATGCCACAGGTCGTATCTTCATACTTTGCCCTTTCGCAATCACTATACTCGAAAGTTCCACTGGTTGATCAGCTTGCAAAGACAGAGCGACCTATGAAGCTCTTCAAAGATTCATCTTCATATACAGGTAAGGAACGGAAGATCACAAGGCTTGATTTGTTGAAAGAGACGATTCTTATGCTGTCTCAGTTCTTGACGCTTTATCCTGATGATCCGCTTGCTGATGATGCCATTTTCTCTATGGCAAATGCACTGCTTGATCTTGAGGATTACCCAATGGTTGTAGCAGTATCTAGATCAGCGCAAAAACGCTATCCAGAAAGCAATTTTATGACAAGCTTCCAGTATGTTGAGGCTTTAGGGCTTTTCTGGCAGCGTAAATACGACGAAGCCATAAGTGCTGCCAAACTTGTCGCTGAAGGTAAAAGCGACGACAGGAATTTATCGCAGTATATTATAGGTCAAATATATCATGCGCAAGGTAAACCTGATATGGCGATGGAATGGTATAAAAAGATCGAGGACGTATATCCTGATGCAAAAGAGTCAATCGCATATTTTCAAGAAAAGCGAATATCTATGGACGAGGTTAAAGTCCTTAGACCAAAAGATAACGTTAAGATTACCATCAAATACCGTAATATTAAGGAAGCCTTTTTCCAAGTATATCGTGTTGACCTGATGAAACTGTATCTACGTGAGAAGGATTTAAATAAGATAAGTCAGGTTCATCTTGCAGGAATAGCGCCAGAACAAAGCGGAACGATAACTATTGGTGATGGTAAAGATTACGTTGACAAAGAACGTGAAATTGATTTGACTTTGCTCAAAAAAGATAAAACATACAAAGATGGCGCATATCTAGTGATCTGTCGTGGAGACGACTTGTTTACCAGTGGGCTGGTTCTAGTGACGCCTCTTGATATTGAAATTCAAGAAGATTCTGGAAGTGGACGAGTACGAGTAAATGTTCGTGATGTGGCAAAGAATGAATACAAAGAAGGAGTTCACGTCAAGGCTATCGGTTCAGCACAGAAAGAATTTAAGTCTGGCAAGACTGATCTTCGTGGTTTATTCATCGCTGATGACATAAACGGCATTGCAACAGTCATTGCAAGAGAAAATAAAGATACTTACGCATTCTATCGTGGAAAACAATGGCTTGGTATGCCAGAAGGTGCAAAACCTGCTGAATTACAACAACAGCAATTAGCATTCCCGGTTGATCGTCAACAAGCTGATTATCGCGCCAACATACAGTTGCAGAATCAGGCAGTCCAGAGCGACAATTTCAAAGAGTTTGACCAGATGCGTCGTGGCGTTCAAAAGGGCGTTCAAGTACAGAAAGCTTATTGATACAAGGTGATATCATAATGAATGAATCTCAGAGATATGTTATATTTCTGAAAAGCTTGGTGAACCACGTCTTTCCAGATATTATCAATTCTTTTTGGCATGGTTCACAATCAAGGTAACACTTTTCAATCAGAAAATTAACCGCAGATGAACACAGATACACGCAGATTTAAGATTGAAAATTAAAGATTATCAAGCCAATTCTTGATCTTTGATTTTGAATTCTGCTTTATCCGCGTTCATCTGCGTGTATCTGCGGTTTAATAATGAATTGTTACCTAAATCCGTTTAGAAAGTGAACCATGTCTTCTTTTTTTATAGGATTTTACAAGCTAAGAAAGTGTTAACTTACACGGAGGTAAATACAAATGGAATTAACAGCTATTTTCGCCTTAATGGGTTGTTTTTGTGCCTTCCCTGAAGGCATAAACTATGATGAATCAAAAGTGCCTGCTTATACTTTGCCTGATCCTTTAACAATGGAAGACGGCACAAAAGTGACTGATGCAAAGACGTGGAAAGAAAAACGCAGACCAGAGCTTTTACAACTTTTTGAGGAATATATGTATGGCAAATCTCCCGGAAGATTGGAAAGCACTACCTTTGAGGTCACTTCTGTTGACTCTGAAAGTCTTGGTGGCAAGGCGATACGAAAAGAGGTCTCTGTCTATTTCACGGACAAAAAAGATGGTCAAAAAATGGATATACTGATCTATCTTCCGAAAGACGCAAAGAAACCTGTACCGATGTTTTTGGGACTTAACTTCGGTGGAAATCATACTGTCCATTCAGACCCCGGTATCACATTATCAAAACAATGGATGCGTGACGACAAAAATAAAACAGAAGAATCTCGTGGTTCTGATGCAGATAGTTGGCAAGTTGAACTTATCATTTCTCGTGGATATGGACTAGCGACAATCTATTACGGTGATATTGATCCCGATTTTGATGACGGATTTCAGAACGGAATACATCCGTTATTCTACAAGGCAGGACAGACGAAGCCTGCGCCTGACGAATGGGGTTCTATCGGCGCATGGGCTTGGGGATTAAGTCGTGCTATGGACTATTTCGAGACTGACAAGGATATTGATAATAAGCGTGTTGCAGTCATGGGACATTCACGTCTTGGCAAGACTTCACTGTGGGCTGGGGCGCAGGATGAGAGATTTGCGATTGTTATATCCGTAAACTCCGGTTGTGGTGGAGCCGCACTTTCACGAAGATGGTTCGGTGAGACTGTCAGGCAGATCAACAAGGGTTTACCTTACTGGTTCTGCGATAACTTTGAGAAGTTTAACGAAACTGTGTATGATCTCCCATTTGATCAGCATGAGCTAATAGCGATAATTGCCCCTCGACCAGTATACGTAGCCAGCGCAGAAGAAGACCCATGGGCTGACCCTCGTGGCGAGTTCCTGTCAGCAAGATACGCCGATCCAGTATATCGTCTGCTTGGTACTGATGGTATAGCTGTATATGAAATGCCAGATATTGAACAGCCGATTATGAGTACCATTGGTTATCACATAAGGCATGGTCAACATGCTGTGACTAAATACGATTGGGAACGATTTATGGATTTTGCCGACTTACACATGAACTCATAGTGAGTAAATCATACTCGACTTTGTCCATTTAGTGTAATTTGATATGGAAATGGCGGGAACTTTTCTGTATGATTGTTTTTGTAGTTAACGTTTTTTATATAAACAATCAAAAAAGAATTCCCACCATGTTTAACGATGATATTATAATTGTTTTATTTGCCTTTTCGCCACTGTTTTCTATCAAAGTATGGAGTTATGCTCAGATTCTATTGACTGGTGCTATTGTATGCAACAATCAACGCACTGTCGCTGCTATCTTGCGTGTTATGGGATTAAGTACCTTAATTCATGGTGATGGTTCCAACACCTTGGTAAAAAATGAAACAGCGGTTATTGTGGACACAAACACCAGAAAGGAGACAAAGAACTCACCATAGTAGACAACAATGGTTTTGTTCTTGGACCACTTGCTGTCAAACCAGTCAACCAGCCAGATATGGTTATACTACCTGAAAGTTTATCCAATCTTGTTTCCTTTACGACTTCAATAGGCTTGAGCCTTCAAGGTTCTGCATTCACATTAGATACTGGTTTTGATTCTCAGAAGAACAAAGACTTGCCCTTAGTTATGACCGAAATGCTTACTCGCTATAAGTTCATTAAAATTTGCACCAATGCGGACACAGATAGCAAATAATGGTGCAAAAAATTAATCTCGCTATTATAAACCAATATCAATAATATGGGAATGAAACTTGCAATATTACAACGGAAATCGTATAATATTGCAGTGAAGATGCTTTGCGAGCTATGACTCATTAAGTATTCTATGAAATAATAATTCAAGTATCGCAAAGTGATACTTTATTTCTGTCCATTTTTTGTTCACTTGTGACCAGAGATTGTACAATTGAGAAGGGAGAAAAAAATGAGAAAATTCTGCTACCTTACACTTGTGACTTTTTTGATTTTGGCTTTAGTATTGCCACTGTCTGCTCAAACGTCAAAAAAAGCAGGCAAACCTGCGAAAACAGCACAGAATCCGACTTTACCAGATTTGGTTATTGAGTCTAAGAGCGTTTCATTTTCAAGCGTTAACCCAATGGAGGGTGATTCTGTCGTCATATCAGCGAATCTAATCAATAAAGGTACAGACGTAACTGATGACATTGAGGTGCGTTTCATCGAAGGAGATCCAAAAGATGGAGGGCTTCAGATAGGCGCTGATGCTTTTCTGCTAGGTTTGAAGGCAGGGGCAACTGGTAAAGTTTCGGTCAAATGGAGAGCGGCGGATGGTGAAGCCAAAATATACGTTATAGCTGATCCTAACAACCTGATTAAAGAGGGTAATGAGAATAATAATACTGTCATCAAAACTGCGAAGGGTCGAATATGGACGGGACCAAAATACACTGATGAACAGATAAAGCAATCTATAAAGAAGGCTGTTGATTGGCTTAGGACTCAACAAGGTGAATTTTACGTCATCTGTCCCAACAAACACGATAACTTTCTATTCTCTACAATGGCTTATGGCAAATGCGTTATATGTGGTGAAAATTTGGAAGGTATAGAGCCAGTTCGCTCACCTGACGAAAAGATGCCCGGCGGTTGGATGGCAGAGATAGGACCTGGTCTGACTGCACTCGTTGTATCAGCTTTCCTTTATGCCGGTGTAGATGAATCCGATCCTGCTATTCAAAAAGGCTTAGATCATCTATTCACAAAAACTCCTGCACCATGGAAAGAATGGTCAGATGCTTATGATTATGCTGTACTTATACCTGCCTTGACAGCAACAGGCAATAAAGAGAAATACATGGAAATAGTTGAATATGCAACTCAAAGATTGATCGGGTATCAAACAGAAGACGGTGGTTGGGGTTACGGAGGCATGGCAGCGGATGCGGCTCACCTTCAATATGTTATATTTGGTCTATACGCCGCACAGCAATGGGGCGTAAAAATACCAACAGAAGTGTGGACAAAAGCAGTTACATGGCTTACAAGGCTTCAAAGACCCGATGGCGGATGGAACTACAATGGTGCGGGAATAGGTCCCTTTGCTTCTGATTCCTATGGAAGCATGACAGCTACCGCAATAATGGGACTCAAAGCGTGTGGGCTTGGACCGAACAGTGAAGCAACAAAGAAGGGCATTGATTGGTTACTCAAGCATTATACCAATACACGAAACCCCGGCTCTTACTACTGGCACTATTATTATATGTTATCTCTTCAAAGGGCAATGGACGTACCTCCAATACAGGATAAGATAGGGGACCACGACTGGTATTCAGAGATGGCTAGTTTTCTTCTCAGTATTCAAAAGCCTGATGGAAGCTGGATTGCAGATACACCGATATATGCCACTGGATCCGGGGTACAAATTCCAGTGACCATCGAATGGGGAAAAGATAGAGGAGACGTTATGACAACATCCTTTGCTTTGATGTTCCTTGTAAAAGCGATACCACAATCAGCAACTACTGACGTTGGATTTGGCAAGTCAACGATCACGTTCTCAAAAGCTGATCCGGTAGACGGCGAACAGATAAGCATAAAGGCGTCCATAGAGAATAAGACCCGTGTTCCTGTGGATAACGTAAAGGTTAATTTCTATGATGGCGATCCGAAAAGTGCGGGAATTCTGATTGGAACATCGCAAACCATCAATTCACTGGCTGGTGAAGAAACAAAAGACGTTTCAGTCTCATGGGATGCAAAAAACGCTGGTGAACACAAAATTTACGTGGTTATAGACCCTACCAATTCCATACAAGAAGCGAGTAAAGAGAATAATTTATCTTTTGGTCAAGTTTTCGTCGGGGGAAAGTCAACCCCGGCGATTCCCGGAATACTTCAGGTAGGTGACGGAATCTACAAGCTGGGAAAAGTTGACATTGATCTCAACAAAAAGACTGTCACAATATATGGAAAAGTAAATATGTCTGCCGGGCTTGTAGAATTGTTTGCGTGTACGAAAATTGGCAAAGTACACGAAAGTGTTCTGACTATGGACGTTGAGCCGATACATTTACAGACAGCATTGATTCTTTTGGGATTAGAATTTGTTGGCGGGTTACGTTATCAAGGGGACCCACTCACACCAAAAGGTGATCGGGTTCAGATATGGGTTGAATGGGCAGTCGGTGGCGAAGTCAAACGCCACCGTGCTGAAGACCTCGTTTATAATCGTGCAAAGCAATCAGCTATGGAACATACAGACTGGGTGTTCTCTGGCTCCAGAATAAAAAATGGTGTGTTTATGGCACAAGGCACAGGCACTCTGATCACAACCTATCATGACCCCGACACTATACTTGACAACCCTCTTCCCGAAGGCAAAGATGACGCGGTTTACATATCCAACAGCCAGGTTGTACCACCCAAAGGCACTGAAGTAAAGATGATAATAATGCCTGCTAAAGTGATTTAACGATACGTGTTATTTGTCTATTTGTACGACTTTTTCAGTTATTAAACACAAAGGTCACTAAGATCACAAAGAAATCAAGTGATGAGTGATTATTCATAACTATTTTAGTGTTCTTTGTGAACTTCGTGTCTTCGTGTTTATTCTTCTTTTTATTTTGTAAGCGAAAAACTCGTATATTTGTGTAATTCGTGATAAATATTATTCTCTTTATGGTGAAAAAATGAACGGAACGCTTTACGTGGTTAGTTTACCTATCGGCAACCTTGAGGATATTACTTTACGGGCTTTGCGTATCCTGAAAGAAGTTGATCTCATTGCCGCTGAGGATACTCGCCACACAAGGAAACTCCTCAGTTACTATGATATTCATACTCCCATGATCAGCTACTTTGAGCATAACGAGACTCAAAGAGATAGAACACTATTGAAGAAGCTGGAATCTGGTGATAATATTGCGCTTGTCTCGGATTCAGGAACGCCAGCTATATCAGACCCCGGCTATACTATCATCAATGCCTGTATTGGCGCAGGCTATACAATAATCCCTATACCGGGTCCATCGTCTATATTATCGGCATTAGTAGTTTCTGGTTTCCCTTTACACAATTTTACGTTTGAGGGGTTTCTTGCACAAAAAAAATCAGGGCGGATAAAGAAACTAAAAACACTCGTTAATGAAAAAAGGACGATGGTATTCTTTGAATCCAAATACCGACTCGTTAAGTTTCTCAATGATGTATTAGAGATTTTTGGGGATAGGGAGATCGTTGTTGCTAATGATATTACCAAAATGTTCGAAGAAATATACAGAGGTTCAGTAAATACAGCTATACAGAAATATTCTGAGAAGGAGCCAAAAGGCGAATTCACTATTGTGGTGAGAGGTAGCGCAGATTATGACATTGAAAACGGTTAATATAATTCTTATAGTATATGTATCATTAGTTTTGGCTATACTGATCGGATGGCTTATTGTTTACTATCTCATCTTTCCGATGCCCAAGATACTTGATATAGTCCCAGATGCGACTTTATCTTACCTAGACGTATCCAATCTGAATGAATCGCTTGTTGCCCTTCAGGAGTCAGATTTTGTTAGTCGTGTTGCTAAATCAGCATGGTGGACAAACTTCAAATCATCAAGATTGTGGCTAGAGTTTGGTCAGAAGATAGCTAATTTACAACAGATCGGTTTAGAGCGTGATACTATTGTCAGGTTAATTGGGAAGCATTCGATTATAGCTTTATACGTAAATCCTGCTTCGGATCAACAAAATCTTAATTACCTTTTGGTCACTGAGTTGGATTTGCTTACCAGACTTGTCATGGCTTCAGGACAGATAGAACGGCTGATCTTACCAAGTTATGATATTGCCAAAGAGAGGTATAAAGGCATAAGAGTGATTACCATAAAAACTCCCGAACGAAATTATATCTATGCTTTTGCTGGAAGAGCAGGTTTGCTTAGTTCGGATGCGTCCATAGTCAAAGAAGCTATAGATATATACAAACAGAAAGGACGTGGCGTATCTGGAATACCTGAATTTACACAACTTACATCCGCTTTGCCAATTTCAGACGTATCTTTTTACATTAATTCAGTCAAGGTTCAGGAATCTGCGGAATTGTTATGGAGATATGGACTGAATCCAAGCAGTCTTTCGTTGATAAACGGAGTAAATTTGTGGTCTGGCATCGTATCACGAGAAAACGGGAAATTCAGGATTGATAACGTCCTTTCATATCGGAAAGAACCTGAAGATTATATCAAATCGAATACAGACAAAAATATAGATTTACCGTTGCCTAATAATTGTTTAGCTTTCGCAATCCATAGATCATTGAAGCCGGAGTATCTTTTCAATTGGCTGGAAAAGAACATAAGTCCGAGATTTGCTATAATAACAAAAGGGTTGCTCTTGATAGTACACGAAAGTATAGGAGAGGCAGTATTGTTGCCAAATGCCAGCGAATATCAGATACTTCCCCCATTATTATTTTTTATGCGAGTTAGAAACAAAGACATAGCAGAAACCGCACTAAACGATTTTAAAAAATCCATGAATATACAAGACCCGCAAATGGAATTCAATGAGACTTTGTATAATGGTACAAAAATCAGTTATTTGAGTTATCTGCCGGGAGTATCCTTGCCTATCGGTATTGGTTATGCTTTTGTTAAGAGTGATATTCTGGTTATGGCTACGGATATGTCGGCATTGAAGGCTGTTGTGGATACATCAAATGGCAAGGCTCAATCTATCACAAAACAGGCTCAGTATCTTAAAGTTATGAACCCCATTGGTAGTGATTCCAACAACATTGTCTTCATGAAGCTAAAAGAGTTAGCTCCGGTAGTTGAGCAAGTAGCAAAGCTTTACTTGTATCAGAGTATGATTACAGGTAAGCGTTCAGCAGAAAAACTTGCTTTAACTCTTGCTGATAATGTTTTCGTTTTGGAATCGTGGAATTATCTTGGTACAGTTTGGGCTTCGGATGGAGGGAAGTTAAGCCTTAAATTTACACTTACGGATACAAACTGATTGGAAGATTGTAAATTTAAGGCATCGTTAATCTTAGAATCTTCCAATTGATAATCTCTGTTGGTCGAAAATGAGCTTTACACGGAATTTAGATATTTAGCGTTTTTTTTCTATGCCTTCTTGTATAGAAGGTCAAAAGGGGTGGATTATAATGAAGTGCGCTGAAATAATGACATTGAATCCTAAGATGTGCGTACCCGATAATGAAATCGCTGTTGCCGCTGGTCTCATGTGGGATTATGATTGCGGCATTATACCTGTTGTAAAAGATGTAGAAAGTAAAGAACTGGTTGGTATCGTCACAGACAGAGATATTGCAATGCACGTTGTAAAACACACTTATACACATCCCGGTGAAGTGAAAGTTAATGATTGTATGTCCGTCAACGTCATCTCCTGTTTATCAGAGGACCCGATAGAATCAGCTTTATCAGCGATGGGAGCGTACCATTTCCGTCGTATTCCCATTGTAGATGAAAAAGGTTCTTGTGTAGGGATCATATCAATAACTGATCTGCTGTCACATGCAGAGAATATGGAACAAGATGTTATCTCAATGATGAAGCAGGTCTGTTCTCGATGCTCTGAAACTCCGACAGAAATCAATAAATAAGCGACTGCCGAAGATGCAAAAGTCGAAAAAGAAAATACCAGTGATTGATTATCCATAGCAGGCGATGAAAGAGAATAGTGCTCTGTTAATTTCTCCTTTGTATAAAGCTCGTTCCGACCAACAGCGATTATTTAAGTATGAAAACGGAAGGATGAATAATGATCCAGAATTTGACAATTAAAAACTTCAAAACTCACAAGCACATTGATATGAATGACTTAACTAACGGAGGGTTATAATGAAAAATAAAATGTCTGGCAGAGAGAGATTGCTTAGAGTTTTTCGACAGCAGGAAACTGATCGTATGCCTATCTGGCTATGGGGCGTTGATCCAATGTTTAGGTCGGGCAGACCCTCGTGGGACCCACTCTACGAACTTGTGGAGAAGTACGAACTGGACGTCATGCGAAGCTGGTCTCCTAGACCCAAACCAGCGCCAAGTCCAAATCCTCCTCCACCGCCCGAAAGAATGCAATCCGATCACCCGGATATGTGGGAACATTATCATGTAATGAATACGCCAAAGGGCGATCTTACTCAGATATACTATGCTCCAAAAGATGGAACACCCGGTTACGTCAAAAAGGATTATATAAAAACTGTGGAAGATGCTGAAAAATGGCTTTCATTGCCACACAATATCGTAGAACCTAACATTGAAACTGAATCCTACTCTGAGCTACTCCAAAAGACAGGTGATCGAACAATCTTAATGGTTGGCATTGGGGAGGCTATGTATTCCATAGAGGCAATGATGGGGTCTGAGTCGTTTGGGTTCTTCCTGATGGATGAGCGTGATCTTCTCCACGAGATGATTAGACGCACTTACGAACAGATAGAGAACGTCGTCAAATATTACCTCGCACATGATGTTGGGGATTATTACGGATGGGTCGGTCCTGAGCTTTGTATTCCACCATTAGCATCACCAAAACATTTCCGTGAGTTTGTATTCAAATACGATAAGCCGATTATTGACCTGATACATGATGCAGGCAAGCTGGTATGGATTCACTGTCACGGGGATATGAAGCCTGTATTACTAGATTTTGTCGAGATGGGTCTGGATTGTCTGAATCCCATCGAACCGCCACCAATAGGCGGATTGACATTGGCAGAGGCAAAGAAGTTGATCAATGGCAGAATGACGCTTGATGGCGGTGTAGAAAACGGCGCCTTCGATTTGCTTGAGCCTGAAGAAATGGAACAGGTAGTCGAGGAAACCATTGCTATGGGCAAGCCCGGCGGATGCTACATATTCGGTCAGACTAGCGACCCCGGAACGTGGGTGTCCTTGAATGATAAACACATAGCGAACTTTAAAGTGTTTGTAGAAACAGCGGTACGGCTTGCTGATTATTAAGACGTTACGAGTTTTTCACTTAACGAAGATATAAAAAAACCACGGAGAGGAATTAGAAAGGATGACTGATCACTGATTACTGTTTACTGATCACTAATTCTTCTCCGTGGTGAAAAAAATCTAAGAAAATAAGTGAAAAACTCGTATTAGAAATCACATTCCTGTCAATAGGATTTTACAAGGTGTTGAAAACAGGCTAAGTCTTAACTGACTACGTTGTATGCGAATCCTATAGGTACTTCGGGATATTCAGTCTAGTGCCGAACACTACGGCGGATGGTTAAAAACTCTGAGAGGTAGGAGTGGTGCTGTTCGCAAGTAAACCGCATACAACATTGGCGAAGACTGCTAACGGGTTTTGGTAGTTCCTGGCGGGATTATTAACTCGCACAAAAACTACCTCTTATTTTTAACATTAAAAAGGAGAAGGCATTCATCTCCCGCATAATGAGTATTAAATAATTAATCGGGTAATAAAATTATCGGAGGTTTTCTGGATTCCCGTTTTCACGGGAATGACATTTTGCGTGTGTTTGTCATTCCCGTGAAAACGGGAATCCATTCCTAGCTATTACCCAATTATTTATTTAACCTTCATAATGCGAGAGTATCCTTGCCGAAATTACTATGAATAACAGCTTTAGAGATGAACTTTTAGAAACTATGCAACAAATACGTACCATTGACTGTCATTCGCACACTACGCTGAAAAGCGGATATTACAGCATGGGTCAGTTGAATTTGTTTAACCTTATGAGTTACTACGAACGTGAGATCGGTTCTGCAACTGGCAAAGGATTGGGTCAGCTTTGCGCAGATGCAAAATCCGATGCTGAAAAGTGGCAGATACTCAAGTCTGTAGTAGAGAGGACACATAACGTATCATATTGGCGCCACAACGTCGTTATGTATCATGAATTATTCGATCTGCCAGATGATGACGTTCTGGATTCTAACTGGGATAACCTGAATGAGACAATCAAACGCAAGACTTCTGATCCTAATTGGTATCATTACGTAACGAAAGACGTCTGCAATCTTGCCACACAGGTTCGGAACATCCCATGGTTTGAATATTGGGAACCAGAATATTTTACCGCAGTACTTAGAATGGAATCCGCACTTGATCTGCACAACAAGAATACAAGAGAATTGCTTGAGAAACACCTTGATAGGACATTCGACAGCCTGCAATCGCTCAAGCAAGGATTGGCTGATTTAGTAGAAGAATATCGCAAGAAGGGATCAGTCGGAATCAAACTGGCACACGCTTATGGAAGAACACTTTATTCAAAAAATGTGCCTGATAACGTTGCATCAAATATATTCGCTAAAGCTCTTGGTGGTGGAACGCTCTCTTATGATGAGATTAAACAGCTTCAGGACCACATTATTTTCTACCTTGCTGGTCTGGCAGGTGAGATGAAGCAAGTATTCCAAATACACACAGGCGTTCAAGGTACGTGGGGTAATATACCTGATTCTGATCCACTATATTTGATACCGCTCATCAAAGCCAATACATCAACAAGATTCGATCTTTTCCACGCCGGTTATCCTTACAGTCGAGAGATGGGAATGCTTGGGAAGCACTATCCCAATGTGTGGCTGAATATGTGCTGGATGTATGTAATAACTATGGAAGGAAGCAGGCAAAGCCTTAACGAATGGATAGACCTTGTGCCGGGAGATCGTATTCTTGGATTTGGGTCAGACGTTGGATTTCCTGAGTTCATATACGCACACCTCGTCATGGCGAGATCGTGCATTGCGGATGTGCTTGCGCAGAAGGTAGAGCGTGACTTCCTGAGCAAGAGGGTTGCACTTGACCTTGTTCACAAGATGCTGAGGAATAATGCCATCGGGTTGTATGGTTTGTCGAAGGATATATAAAATAGCTAAAGACGGAGGATATTTCCTCCGTCTTTATTGAATTGATTACAGGATATTATCTACAATTATCACAAGATTAGAGACAGAATAATGAGAAATAAATCTTCTTTATTTATTGCTATATTTCTATTGATATTATCTTTTTCTGAGGCACAAACTTTTGGTGCCCGTGATCAAAAACAATCCATTAATAATGATCTGATATTTCCGAAGTCCGATGTAAAATCGCAATTTAAGAACGACCTCAACGCTCGTTTAATATACGACAAAATGGTTGAATCTATACGGAAGGCGGAAACACTATATTATGAAAGCGAATGTTGGTCAGAAACGATTCTCCCTGGGACAGATAAACCAAATTACTCATCAGAGAAATACAAAAATAAATATAGAGTCTGGTTAAAGAAGCCCAATTTGGCTCGTATGGAATGTTTCTACACGCAAAAGGAAGAGCCATATATCACTCTTATTAGCGATGGTGATTATTTTTGGACATTCTGGGAACCATCTAACGATAGGTTACGGAACGTTTACATGAGAGAACCAGCAGACAATTACTCCATTGTGCGGGATGGATATTATGCAACAAATCAGGGAACAATTATCGATCCAAGTCTTTTCTATGGTATTATTTATGAGTCATCTCAAGATTCCATCGAGGCAGTCAGAAAAGCAGGTGCAGAAAAAGTTGGGAACGAAGAATGTGACATTATCGAGATTAGCTCATTAATGAATCGTATCAGCAGGTTTATATGGGTATCTAAGGCGGATAATTTGCCTAGAAGATTGAGAGAGGAAATCCGGGATTTTCACCATTTAGATCGAGAGATCGTTTATAATGAATTATGGAAAAATGTTACCGTCAATACTGACATTCCAAAAGACAAATTCACTTGGAAACCAATCCCTTCGTGGCAAAGGATTACACGATCAGTATTGTATTCGCTGAAATCAAACCCATCTTCTGAAAATGGGATGATAAAGACAATAGAACCGATTAATCTCAGCGGAAAATGGAAATATAACCTGGGTGATGATGTCACTTATGCTAATATGGATTATAATGATGAGAATTGGAACGATGTGGATATTCCCTATCTCTTGCCATCATTGAATGATGAGAAATGTGTTTGGTTCAGGAAAGCTATTTTCGTTCCAGAATATTATAAAGAACAGAAATATATGCTTCGACTTGGAGCTTTTCCAGCTTCAGCACATTTGTATCTCAATGGTGAGTTGGTCGGGCAAATTGAAAAGGAAAAGCTACTGGTATCTACAAAACCACTTAATATAATGTTTGGAAAAGACAATCTGATTGCTCTCAAATTAGCGATTCCTACTAATGTAGAAATGAGTTGGATTGGCGAACCATCACTCAAGCCGCTAACAGGTTGGATAGAAAAAACCTATTTCAGTGAGGAAGATTTTACTGTTCGACATTACGTAATATACGTTCCTCAAAATTATACACGAGACAAGGAATTTCCTTTGGTTATTGCCATAACGGGCTATAACGGGGGCAGATACGGATTTAATACTAAAAAGATAACAACATCCGCAAATTCTAATAGCTATATTATTGTCTGTCCCGATGTAGAGTGGAAAGACGAAAAAGAGGGCTATTTTGCAAAAATAGATTTTATACAAAAAGAGGCATTTTTTATTTTATCAAAGATGAAAGATGAGTATCGCATTAGCCCAATGCGAATTTACGTAATGGGAGTTTCAACAGGTGGGTTTGCCACTTACTATATGGGATTTCGCAACTCGACTCTTTTTGCCGCTATCGCTTCCATTTCAGGATCAATAGGTGGAACCAAAGTCGAGGTTCTACCGAGGATGGCAAGTGTAGCAAAAGAACATATCCCTGTTTATATAATACATGGGTCAAAAGACGTTACTATTCCCATTACCCGTGCTAACTATATGGCATTTGAACTCAAAAGACTTGGTTATGAATATGAATTATTTACCTATCCTGAAGGTGATCATTCAATTCTGTCTAGAGAAGATGCTATTCAGAGGGTATCTGATTTTTTTAATAAACACGCTAAACAGAAGGTATCAGAGACATGGGATAAGCTGACATATAAAACATTAGACAAGATACCGAGTCGTGAAGAAAAATCAATAAAAAATGTTATCAAAACATATATAGAAGGATATAACAAAAAAGACATTAAGCAAGTTATGTCGTGTTTTTCCAAAGAGTATTATTCTGATAGCATAACATATCCTGATGTAAGGAACAAAACCGAAGATTCTTTTAACAATAACGAATTTATCAATGCAAATATTAAGGACATCAAAATAGTTCTGAATAAAAATGATGTAAGCATTAATACTATAGTCTTATGTATCCTAAAGCACCGAGATAATAATGCAAATGAAAACAAAATGCTATGGTTTGGATTTGCCAAAGAGAATGGAAATTGGAAAATAATTGGAGGAAATATTCTACCAAACTAGCATATACGATTGGCACTACCCAAAATACTTATTTGATACTGGTCCCAAAAAATCGTGTTGTAATGCAAAAAAATATTGACTTAAACAGCAGATAATTCTATAATGATTGTAATGGTTCACAACAAAAAGATACAAAATCTTACCATTTAGGAGGTACGTGATGCCTTATCTTTGGCATAAAAAACCTGCTTGAGCAAGCTCTACAGAATGTGCCTTTAATTGAATTGGCACTCTGAAAAGCTCAGTTTGGGCAGTACAAAATCTATACGCCGGAGATAGGGATCGTAACTCTCACATATCGAGTTTTCCCATCTCCTGTTAAACATAATCTCAACTGCGATCTTATATACTCCGGTTGTATTCATCGTTAGCCTTTCCAGAGAGGTCTGGAAAGAATAATGTGAATTACCCCCGCATAAATGCGGAGGCTTCTTGCTTCAACGAAGGGCTACTCAGCATTTGATTGGTTAAGAAACCAAGTTTGATCAACTACACTGAGGAACTCCCCTCTCCACGAGCGTCAATTCGGGCTATCCCAGCCTACTACGTTACGTTTTAGTTTCTTTAGGTCAGGTTTCCAACGATGAAAGGACATGTCCTTTCATTCAGTAACGAATTTGTATATCGTTACAAAACGTCTACCAAAATACATCCTGACTATTTTTGGAACTGGTTTTTCATGACAGCCTCTGACCTGTCAAAACCGGCAACCAATTGTCAAAGAGCAAATGCCCACTTGGTTATCGTGGACAGTAAATATTGTATCACCAGTTTTATTAATTGTCAACATTAATTAAGAGTCAATTCATCTCCCGCATTATGAAGGTTAAATAATTAATCGGGTAATAGCTGGGAATGGATTCCCGTTTTCACGGGAATGACAAACACACGCAAAATGTCATTCCCGTGAAAACGGGAATCCAGAAAACCCCGATAATTTTATTACCCGATTAATTATTTAACCTTCATAATGCGAGAGTATTCTTGACGAAAGGTCTATAACCATTCTCTATGGAGGAGAAAAATGGCAAACGACAATCGCAGTATGTGGGCTGAACTTGGTTTGAATATGGAGAAGCACGATGCCCTTCTGGGTATTTTGGGACAAGCTTATCCAGAGATATACCACAAACAAAATAATCGTCCAAAAAGTATGACTTACTTTGACTTTGTGATCAGCGAAATACATGGTTTGCGTGTTAAAGAACTTCTGGATCATAAAGAGAAAGGCGGAAAAGTCTTTGGTACATTCTGCCTTTACGTTCCTGATGAGATCATCAACGCGCTGAATGGAGTATCAATAGGACTTTGCGCTGGAACGGAGTTTTCTGTACCAGATGCAGAGACCGTACTCCCGCGTAATTTATGTTCTTTGATTAAATCATTCTATGGATTCAAATTTGGCAAAATCTGCCCTTACTTTGAAGTAGCAGATATTGTCATCGGTGAAACTACATGCGACGGCAAGACCAAGACTTACGAAGAACTTGCAGAACTCCATCCAGTTTACGTTCTGGAAATACCGCATAGGAAAAACGAGGATACATTTAAACTATGGCGGACAGAGATTGATAAATTCGTAGCTAAGGCAGAGCAGATCACAGGTGAAAAGCTGACTCTTGAAAAACTGCGTGAAGCTATAAAATTAAACAACAATAAGCGTATAGCCCTTCAAAAATTGAACTCTTTGCGCTGGAACAATCCAATACCTATCAGCGGAAAAGACGCATTGCTGATTAATCAGATCGCATTTTATGATGATCCGATCAGATTTACAGAATCCGTCAATAAACTGGTAGACGAGGTACAGGATAGAGTCACCCAAAAACAAGGTGTTTTTCCCGATAATACAGTAAGACTGATAACCAGTGGAACACCTTATGCTATTCCTAACTGGAAATTACATCACGTCATAGAATCCAATGGCTACGCTGTTGTGGCAGAGGAAAGCTGTGTCGGATCAAGATATTTTTCGGAACTCGTTGATGAAAATGCTGAGACTCTTGAAAGTCTGCTTGATAACATTGCCAGAAGGTATTTCAATATCCATTGTGCCTGCTTTACTCCAAATGATGAAAGACTAGATGATATTGTTGACCTTTACAAAAAATCAGGAGCAAAAGGAGTTATCAACAATACATTAAGCTTCTGCACCCCATATCTTGTCGAAGCGAATAGGGTTAAGAAACGTATGGATGCCGAAAGTATTCCTATATTGAATATTGAGAGCGATTATGGTATGGGTGACGTTGAACAGTTGACGACCCGTATTCAGGCTTTTGTTGAATCAATGTAAAAACTCTCATCCTAACCTTCTCCCTTCATGAAGGGAGAAGGAAATATAAGGCAAATATACAATGGCAGGATATTTCGTTGGTGTTGATGTCGGATCAATTACAACAAAGGTTGTGATTGTCTCTGACGAAGGTAATTTTTTGGGAAGTGCCACAATACCTACTGGTTTTTCTGTGGCAAAAGCAACAGATCAGGCACTAGATCAAGCTTTAAAATCCGCATCTCTGAATTCGGATTCCATAAATCGTATAGTAGCAACAGGATATGGTCGAAACCTTGTAACTTTTGCAAATGAAAAAATCACCGAAATAACCTGTCATGCCAAAGGCGCATACAAACGAATAGGCAAAGCCTTAACTTTAATTGACATAGGTGGTCAGGATTCAAAAGTAATAACTATCAACAATTCAGGGAAAGTGGATAAGTTTCTGATGAATGACAAATGCTCCGCTGGAACCGGACGTTTTCTTGATGTGATGGCTCGTGCATTAGATACCGATCTTGAGAATTTTTCCTCAATGGCTCTCAATGCTTCCAGTAGTGCAAAGATCAACAGCATGTGTACAGTATTTGCAGAGACTGAAGTAATAAGCCTTATTGCTCGTGGAACCAGTCGTGAGGAGATCGCATACGGATTATGCTTGAGTATCGCTGAAAGAGTCGGAAGTATGGTAAAAAAAGTTGGGTTCAACGATCTCATATTTGTCTCTGGTGGTGTTGCATACAATCAGGCAGTAGTATCCGCATTAAGCTCTCATTTGCAGAAAAAAGTCACGATGCTAGAAGAGCCTCAGATAAATGGCGCATTCGGAGCCGCACTACTTGCGATCCAACTTCCTTCTTAACAATACACTGTTCTTGTGATACAATTTCGATTATAAAATTATGCATTGGATTAAGCGATGACAAATGAGAACGTTATACGCAAAAGAGCAATTATAATCGGTGTGTTGCTTGTGATTGTCAACGCCTATTGGGTTGGGATTGCCAGCGAACTCTGGTACTCTGTCTTTACGCTTGTCAACCCATTCTCTAATGCCATATTCACCCTCGTTGTGTTTGTAGCCATCAGCTTTGTACTAGGTAAGTTTTCAAAGAAACTGGCATTTACACCGGCAGAACTTTTGCTCATCTACGTCATGGTTACGATGGTATCAACTATCTCTGGACATGCCATGATGGCTATACTCTTCGGCACTCTGGCACAACCATATTGGTTTGCATCTCCTGAGAACGAATGGCAACAACTGTTTTGGCAGTATATACCTTCGTGGTTCACTGTATCAAATACTGATATTCTGAGAAGTTACTTTGAGGGTGAATCAACGATCAACACAATTGCTCATCTCAAAGCATGGGCTATACCTTTAATGACATGGACAGGTTTAATCTCTGTCCTGTATTTCTCGATGCTCTGCCTTAGCTCGATACTCAGAAAACAGTGGACGGAGAACGAAAAGCTAACCTACCCAATAGTCCAGCTTCCCCTTGCTATTGCAACTGATAAAAAATTCTTCTCATCAAAAGTAATGTGGATAGGTTTATCTGTTTCCGCTTCTATCCGTGTGATAAACCTTTTCCACGATCTCTTTCCTGTAGTTCCGCAAGTTCCCTATGGTTATCAGGTTGATCAATTTTTTACAGAAAAGCCCTGGAATGCTATCGGTTATACAAATATGTCTTTCAACCTTGCGATAGTTGGTCTTACTTATTTCATGCCGCTTGATTTAGCATTTTCATGCTGGTTCTTCTTTTGGCTGACGAGGGCGGAGCGTGTCATCGCAAGTATGATCGGCTGGAATGAGCTTTATCTTAATGAAAGGGCGTCTGGTGCATGGATCGGTATCTGTGTGCTTGCGTTGTGGACTTCCCGAAGGCATTTAACCGTTCTTATAAAACATCTGTTTGGACGCAAGGGTCTGGACGATTCTCATGAGCCAATGCGCTATAATACTGCTATTTTACTTTTTATTCTAAGCTTTATCGCTTTGATCCTGTTCTGTTATTTTGCCGGTATGAACTTGTGGGCGATCCTCGTTTTCTATGCTCTTTTCTATGCTTTTGCCATAGCTATCGCAAGGGTAAGGGCTGAACTTGGTCCTCCGTATCACGAGGTTATAGGTATCAACCCAAGACAGATGATGGTGCAGATATTCGGTTCCAGATTACTTCAAGGAAACAACTTGACTATAATAACGTTTTTTTACGCATTCAACAGGTGCAACAGATCGCATCCTATGCCCTGTCAGATAGAGGCATTAAAAATCGGCAATCAAGTTGGCGCAAATGCAAATACGATGATTAAGGCGATGACTTTAGCGATAGTGGTAGGCGCATTTGCAACGCTCTGGTCATATCTACAAGTTGCATATCAATACGGTACTCTGGCAAAATGTCAGGGTTATGTAGGGCATTTTGGTTGGGAGAGTTTCAATTCGCTTCAAGGATGGCTTCAATATCCAAGAGGAACTGATGGGCGCGCTGTGGCGTTCATGGGTGGCGGATTTGGTTTCGTAAGCCTTTTATACTTTATGCGCACCCGATTTCTATGGTGGCCATTACATGCGTCTGGTTACGTACTCTCAGGCGCATCATGGGGTGGGATGATATACTTTTGGTTTCCTGTGATGGTAAGCTGGCTGGTAAAGACCATTATCCTCAGACATGGAGGGGTTGGAACTCACAAAAAAGCAGTACCTTTCTTTCTTGGGTTGATATTGGGTGATTTTATCCCTCGCAGTATCGCCAGTATAGTCAGCCTTGCACTTAATCTATATATGCCATCATCTGGTGCAGGACACACGTTGTAAGGATGAGGGATGAAAGAAAGCAAACTGATTACTCATAACTATTTTAGTGTTCTTTGTGAACTTGGTGTTCTCGTGTTTATTCTTCTTTTTACTTTGTAAGTGAAAAACTCGTAATAACAAATAGATTCTTCGCTATCACTCAGAATGACATATTTGAATTAGCAAATGAGATTACTTGTTTAGCACTATCGTTTTTTCATGGAAGGTATTTTCACGTTTGATCTCTTTCCAAACGGCGATCCCTTGATTCCTTCAAAACTTTTATAGCTTTGTTTCTGTCAACGATGCACACCGATACGTTAGAATCACTCGTATCAAGCGTACATTCCTCTACTGTTGCCAATACACCACGTATGGAACTGCCCTTTTCCAAAAAAGCTTTTAGAAGCCCCGATTTTGGTGCATTTTCAATGTATCGTCTGATTTGATGATGATGATCTGACATGAGTTTGCCTCGTTTTAGCTCAACAAGGATGATCTCGTCAGCCTCTTGATCAAAAAATACCATATCAACTATGTGGAGATCTTTTTCCTCTGTAAATATATAATGCTGACGTGCTAACATTGTAACAGGTTGCTCAAAAAGTAGTTCTGGCGAGTTTTCAATAGCGTTCTCAAGTTCTTTTTCCGTATCAATGGATTCGTATTCTGCATTAAATACTTTATATATTTCTTCTGCTGTCTTTTTCCCGATGCCATGAACGGAGCAGAACTCTTCCTCAGTCGCGTTGACTATTCTCTTTATACTGCCGAAGTGTTGTAGTAATTGCCTTGCCATGACCATTCCACAGCCAGGTAGCATCTCAATGACACGCCTTTGCATATCATCGAGAGTTGTCGCTTTCCGTTTCGGGACAAAGGATATTTCACGGATGCCAATCTGTTCCTGACGTGCCATCATAGCGATAAGGCTTACAGTTTCCTCAATATTGGGTGTAGAAAGAACACTTATTCCATATAATACCATCAAGGAGCTTAAAGAGCCTCTGATCGCCTGTGGATCGAGCATTCTGCATTTATGACTTATATCGCCTTCAGTGATCATGATGGGGATGTTGAAATGTTCACGAAGATATATTGCACTGGTGAATAGCGTTTTGTCTATGATACCTTGCAAAAAATTGCTTCCAATTCTTCGTTCTATGACAATACGACTGCTGATTACATATCTGTCAACGTCTCCCTCGTCTTCTTCGATAGAAATGATGTTAATACCCATATCACCTAACATAATTGCTGGTTTTCCATTCGGTCTTGTTACTGATATGTTTAATACCGATAAATCAACGCTCATGTCGCACCTCGCTTCTGTAATGAGATATTGAGGTATACCCCATTAACTTAGCGTAAACCTCCAGTATCCTAGTTTCAGTATTGGTGAATTACCTTTTTAACAGATTTTTTACCTTGTATTTGAGTATAACATTATTTATCATACTTAACATCAACTAAAAATAATTATACTATACAAACGTTAAGTAGTAAAGTGTTTTTTTTCTGTTAAAGAGATGTTGTTTTTTTGTCACTGTTATGTTAATATTTCTTTGCCATTAATAATATTTTCTGACTTTGTTGGAATGGCATATAACCGTCAAAAGATAAGGAGTAGAATAATGTATAAATCGGCTTTTTTAGGTTGTGGCGGACGCGCTCGTGGTCATGCTGATGCTTATAGATTCGTAAAGAATGGCAAGATGGTTGCCGCATGTGATATGAATGAGGAGCGACTCAATTCCTTTGTAAAAGATTTTGGTATTGAAAAACGCTATACTGATATTCATGAGATGCTGGAAAAAGAGCGTCCTGATGTATTGCATATTGTCACTTTTCCAAGTTTACGAGTTCCTCTTATGACAATGGCATCTGAACATGAAGTTCCTGTTGTTATTGTCGAAAAACCCATTGCAATTCAAGGTGAGGATTGGAAACAACTCAGGGACTTGAACGCAAAAAGCAAGACGAAGTTTATAGTAAACACGCAACTACATTTTCATCCTCGCAACCTTGAGTTAAAGCGTGACGTTGCCAGCGGGCGCATTGGAGACATAAGGTCTATAGATGTTAGTGCGCGCTCAACGATACTTGATCAGGGAGTGCATGTATTAGAGTTAGGACATTCGTATAATAACTGGGCTACTCCAACACAGGTTTTTGCACAAGTCTCTGGCGCTGGAAACATACCCACAATTCAGCCTTCACCAGACACAGCAGAGGCGTCTATATACTTTGAAAATGGAGTGCGCGCGCAAATGCTATGCGGATACTTTGCGCCAAAGAGTAATCCCGATGAAGGTTCTTGCGCACACAAACGCATATCCGTCTATGGCACCAAAGGATTTGTTCAATGGACAATGTTTAGCTGGGAACGAAGCACACCGGATGGCGGTTATGAAAGCGGAGCGCATGATTATGGTGAACAGGATGTGTTAGGACAGGCTGGTTTAACTGAAGCGGCATACAATTGGCTTGAGACTGGTAAACCGCACCCAACAAGGCTGGAACACTCTCTTACTCAATTTAATATCATACTCGGCGCTTACGTCAGCGCATTGAATCACGTTCCTGTAACACTTCCATTTGAGCCACCTGATGGTCTGCTGGATGCTCTCAAGGCAAAATTAGAGTAAATGCCATTTCTCACAATTAAATGTGCATTGTAGCCCAAGCTTTCAGCTTGGTTCTTCAAAGTAATTATTTAACCTTCATAAAGCTTGGGCTACAAATATCAACAAAGTAAATGTTACAAAGTCAAGATAAATTTATAATCGAGTGTTATATGACAAAAAAAGAAATAGTTATAAAAGCAATCCAATTTCAAGAGACTCCTCGCATCCCTTACCATCTGGATTTTACCCCGCCAGTGCTTAAAATGCTCAGTGAATACTACAATACTGAAAACGTGGGAAGGGCAGTTGGTAATTATATTCGATGGCTTTCATGGCATCCGTCACTGGATTTTCAGGGCAAAAAAATCGGACAACTGATGCAAGATGAATACGGAGTTATATGGAACGATCTGCCTGAAAACAGAGGCTACGTTAAGCACCATCCTCTTGATAAGCCCGATCTCTCTGGTTATAAATTTCCTGATTCTTATTCATCGGGTCGGTTTGATGGTTACAAAGAGCGGATCGAAGCAAACAAGGAACTTTTCATTCTTGCCTGCGCAGGCGATTTCTTTGAAAGGGCGAATTTCTTGAGAGGATTAAACGAATTATTGGCAGACCTTTATTTGAATCCTCAATTTGTGCATGATCTACTCGATAACATACTCAATTTCCTGATAGGTAACGTCAAGCAATTGGTAAAATTTGGTGTAGATGGAATATTACTCAGTGATGATTATGGTCATCAACAATCTTTGCTAATGTCGCCTAAGCATTGGCGGGAGTTTATCAAACCTCGTTTGAAGATATTTTTTGCCGAAGTCAAAAGTGCTGGATTGTTTACATTTTTACATTCCTGCGGTAACGTATCCGAGATTATTCCCGACCTTATCGAATTGGGCTTAGACGTTCTTCATCCCATACAACCAGAGGCAATGGACATTGTATCGCTAAAAGCAAAATATGGGGATAAATTGGCTTTTTTTGGCGGGATAAGCACACAGCAGATGTTGCGAAATGGTACTCCTGATGAAGTAGAGGCAGAGGTACAACGAACTATAAAGATCATGGTAAATGGCGGTGGTTACATCCTCGCTCCCGGAATAACGCTTCAGCATGATGTACCTCTGGAAAATATACTAGCTTTTATACGATCCGCAATCAGTAGGGGAGAAGCATTTGTCTCATAAACGCTTATTATATAATAATTCACACTGGACTATACTTGTTCTGTGCATCTCTATAATACCCAGGTTTAGCTTTGAGCATTTTTAGTATCTCCTTCTACCGCTAATAATTTTAGGTATAATAGATATCTTTTTCCATTCTGTATGATTGCAAAATGAACACTGAAATTCTTCATAAACCGTACCATATCCTCCGTCGGTAGAGGACTCTGTTCTTGATTGTCCGGTTAACCCAAAAGTCTTTTTTTTACCACACTTTGGACATTTAGGTTGGGCTATAAAGCCTGAAAAGATCATCAAAAAACCTATCAAAAAAGCAATTGTAATTATAATTATGATTAATGTGTCACGCATTTTATTGTACCTCCTAAACGTAAAATAATTAATTGACAATAAAAGTTTTCATCAATTCAGTTAAATGGAACTCGCCTGAGATACGACCTTTTCATCTTCTTCATCTAGTTGATTGAATAATCCGCCTTCTTCCGGGCGCATGTCGAATGATTTGCGCGGACGTCCATCTGCACGGTTGCGATTATCGCCATTGTGAAAACACCAACCAGCGGCTCCGTTTTCTTTTGCGTTTTTGAGATCAACGAGAAAATCATTTGATACTGGGTCCCAATCGTCATATCCACGTCGAAATGGCTCCTGATAATGCAAAGGAACGACCTTTCCCATCTCTTGCATAAGTCGGATATACTCTTTTGTTTTGTCTGCTGTCTCTTGTGGTGAATTGGCATAACGTGGTCTATGTGGTGTGATAAAGTCAACTTTTACTACTTCCAGATATTTTTTCAATTCTTCTGGCGATATGTCACCGCCTTGCGAAGCTGTAATTAGACGGGAAGGATCAATCTCTTTTATTTTATCCCGCAAGATAGCAAGCTCCTCAAATGTAACGTGGCGTCTGTCGTTTATGTTTCGCTCATTGGCAATATCAATGTAAACGTTTCGATATGGCTTTAATTCTTTTGCAAGAACGGTTACTGCATTTAAGTGTGCTTCCTGAGATGGTAATGATCCTGAACCGGTAACACCGTTACCTCTTGAAAAAGTGACGTCCACAATCATACCAAGCTCATTCGCTTTTTCGCATAGCTTCTTGAGTTTTGATAGATAAGGCTCACGTGCATTTCCCTGATAATCCACTGCTGATACATTATTATCAAATGCTCCCCATGTTGCCCACACACGTATCCAGTTAAAGCCAAGTTGCTTCAAGTTTTTCAAGTCCCTATCAACAGAATCATCAGAGACGCCAAGCCCGCCGTAATAACTTGCTCCCAACAGGAAAGTTGGTTTTTTGTCTATAAGAAAATTAGTGCCTTGAGTTTCCAATACGAGCGTTGGCAATAAAAATCCCATTAAACTTACAAAAGTTATTATCATGAAAACCTCCTTTTTTGTGTGATCGGGTCTTTACAAATAAAATAAATTGAGTTATGATAATCTTGTATAAACTTTAGCACTTGTTTATGGCAATGTCAATACTTTCCGTCTGACAAATAGGAATCCAAGTTATGACAGATAAAAATATTTCTCACGACTTTCAAGAGGAAACCATAGAAGCCAAAGCTCGCTGGTTTCAATCGTTGTCACTTCAAGAACGAATGGACATGTTATGCTTTTTTACTGACCTAATACTAAGCAATAACCCAAAAATCGTGGACCAAAAAGATGCTAAACCAATTGCGGGACGTGTTCTCGTCCTTTCAAAAACACAAAGTTAAATACGTTGTTATTGGTGGCATTGCCGCTGTATTATATGGCGTACCTCGTGCTACATTCGACCTTGATATTCTCGTTGAAACTACTTCAGTTAATGCACAAAATTTGCTAGACGCCCTTATAGAAGCGAAATTTGGTACTGCTGAACTCATTTCGGCAGATAAATTACTTGCTCACGAAATTACGATTTTTAAAGATCGAGTTCGTATTGACGTGCAAACAAAAACACCGGGTTTGCAATTTGAAGACGCCTGGCAGAATCGAAAGACGATGGAATATCAAGATCAAATATTCTATGTTGTCTCACAAAATGATCTTATTGCATCAAAACGTGCAGCTGGTCGTAAGGTTGATTTAGAGGATATAAGATTATTAGAATCAGATAGTGATGTTTAGCTTACACAAAATTTATTTAAATCCAGTTAAGTAGATTTGGTCTTTTTCCTCAACTCAATTTACAAGTATCTAACTGGCAAAGCAATCCAAAAATTATCTTATGTAAAGGGAATCTGTTGTCTAATGCAAATAGAGCCATTTTTACCGTTTCCTAATTTTACCAAAATAGACGATCAATTTGATAGAAAAAACAATATATTATTGCACTGCGGAGATAGTAAAGAGTTCTTAAAAACTATTCCAGATGAATATGTTACTCTTATTATAACTTCTCCCCCATATAATATAGGCAAGGAATATGAAACTAAGACTTCGATCGATGTTTATTTGCAAACCCAAGCAGAAGTAATAAAAGAACTCATCCGCATACTTAAACCAGAAGGGAGTATTTGTTGGGAAGTTGGAAATTATGTAGAAGAATCGGAAGTTTTCCCTTTGGATATTTTTTTCTACAATCTATTCAAAAAAGAAGGATTAAAATTAAGAAATAGAATAATTTGGCATTTCGGACATGGACTTCATTGCTCAAAAAGATTTTCTGGAAGATACGAGACAATTTTATGGTTCACAAAAGGAGATGTATACACTTTTAATTTGGACCCAGTTCGAGTTCCTTCTAAGTATCCAGGGAAAAGGCATTATAAAGGCAAAAATTACGGCAAACCTTCTGGAAATCCTTTAGGTAAAAATCCATCAGACATCTGGGAAATAGTTGTCGCTGATTGGGAAAAAGAAATGTGGGAAATCCCTAATGTAAAATCCAACCATCCCGAAAAAACAATTCACCCCTGCCAATTTCCTATTGAATTGGTTGAGCGCTGTGTGTTAGCCTTAACCAATGAGGGTGATTTTGTACTTGATCCTTATGCGGGTGTTGGTTCTTCATTGATTGCCGCCATAAAGAATAACAGATGCGCTATCGGTGTAGACAAGGAACCAAAGTATATTGAGATTGCCGAACAAAGAATCAAGCAGTTCTATACTGGCAATTTAAGAGTTCGAGAATTAGGAACACCGATCCATAAACCAACGGGTAAAGAAAAAGTGTCTCAAGTTCCAGCAGAATGGTTTAAAGAGGAGAATAAATGAAAGTTGCAGGAATCTATTCATTTAATGGCGGTAAAGAGTTTATAGAAGAAAATCATTCCAAATTACTTGAGGAAGTTATGCTTGTCATCGGAAAAGTTGATGCAAGCAAACATTTCACTAAGGAAAGTGCAGAAAAGACTATGCTGGGGAAAACATTATACAGTCCTACATCCTTCAATATAGCCTTTGACAAAGAATTCCAATCTCTTGATTGGAAGAAAAAAAGAATTAAATGTGATTATCCAAAGGAATATTATGTTGATGGTTATGAAAATGATAAAGAATTTAGAGGTGCATTTCGGGAAATGGATTATTTGAAAGACAAATTAGGGATAGAAGTGCAATTCGGAAAGTATTCATTTATGGTTTATAATGTAGCGGCAAAAATGACTATCTTTCATAATCTTGGTTACATTGATTCTGGAATAGAAATTGTACCCGTAAAAAAATTAGTCGAAGAAATGTCTACTGGAGTATCATATTTTGAACAGTTTGTATGGGATCTAGAAAAGAGAGGTGTTTCTAATATAGATATTCCAGTTTTAATACTTGGTATTATATATTAAATGTACGTGTCAAAATTCAGGAAAAATTAAGGATGAACCAAATAACATTGGACTCAAAAGTAGAAAAGTTAATTTTAGAAAAGAGTGGTCAAAAACTCATATATACACCTACTGAAAAGATAGGCGTCATTGTCGTAGATAACTTCCCTGCGCTGGGAAAACTAACTGCTTTAAGGTTTCTTGAATGGGTACAAAATAACCCCGACGGCGTTATATCTCTGCCAACAGGAAAAACTCCAGAGTATTTCATAAAATGGGTTGTCAATTACCTTCAAAAATGGGACAGACCCGAAGTACAAAAGGAATTGGAAGAAAATGGTCTTGATCCAAGTATACGCCCGGATATGAAAAGCCTACATTTCGTTCAGATAGATGAATTTTATCCTATCCCTCCAACTCAGCATAATAGCTTTTACTACTACGTAAATAGATTTTATATAAAGGATTTTGGACTTGATCAGGATAAGGCTTTGCTTATTGACTGCTCTCAAATAGGCTTACAGGGAGTTGAGCTTGACAATGTGTGGAATAATTCCGAAGTTGATTTATCGCTTCGATACCGACATGCAAAAGATGATCACGAACGTCTGCAAAAGACTGTCCTTGAAAACGTTGACCAATGGTGCTATGAATACGAGGAGAAGATCAGAGAACTGGGTGGAATCGGATTCTTTCTTGGAGGTATAGGTCCTGATGGACACATAGCGTTTAATGTAATGGGGTCAGACCACAACTCCACAACGAGGCTTACGCAGATAAATTATGAAACGCAGGCATCATCTGCCGCCGACCTCGGTGGGATTGAGGTCGCAAAAAAACGATTAGTAATAACCATAGGTCTATCTACTATAACCTATAACCCTAATTGTAGTGCCATTATCATAGCGGCTGGAGAATCAAAGGCTCAAATTGTAAGTGATGCAGTTCAGAATGATAAGCACATCCGTTATCCAGCCACTGTCCTACATAAACTTACGGGTGCTAGACTATACGTAACAGCGGGATCGGCTAAATTGCTAGTTGAACGTCAATATGAGTCCTTTGCTCATCTGGAGAGTGTACCAGACGAAACTGCGGAAAAAATCGTGGTCGATCTTGCCATTGAGAGACGAAAGCGTGTGTGTGAACTGAATGAAGAGGATTTTAAACAGGATCGCTTTGGTTCTGTGCTTCTGAACAAGCTTAACTCAAATGTTCCTGAAATTACCCGCAGGATTGAACAGAATCTGTTTAAAAGACTCGAAGTTGGAAGCAAAATCCGCAATAATACAGTTTTTCTTCATACGTCTCCGCATCATGATGATGAAATGCTGGGTTACTTGCCTTTTGCAGTTAGGCACATACGTGATGCTAGTAATAGCCACACTTTCACCTATATGACCTCTGGATTTACTTCGGTAACTAATGATTATGCGCTATCGTTGGTAAAAAAGATTCGATATTTCCTTAGAAGCAAGGGTTTTGAGTCGCTTATCAAAGATAGCTATTTCAATCCAAACAATGTCAACGGCAGAAATCGTGACGTCTGGCAATATCTTGATGGATTAGCTGGTAACAGCCTGATCATGAAGGATGAAGGCGAAGCAAGACGAATGTTGCGTAATCTGATTCAGATTTTTGATGAAGAAAGCATTGATAATCTGGAGCATCGGATTGACGAGATGATTAACTATTTTGAGACCCAATACCCCGGCAGAAGAGACCTTCCATACATACAGCAGTTCAAGGGCATGATTCGTGAATGGGAGGCTGACTGTCTTTGGGGGTATCTGGGATTCGATACGAAATCAATCAAGCATTTACGTCTGGGATTTTACAAAGGAGAGATTTTTACAGAGGAACCTGAGATAAACCGCGACGTTACACCAATCGTAAAACTTCTTAACGACACTAAGCCTGACGTAGTAACGGTCGCACTTGATCCAGAGGCTAGTGGACCTGACACACATTACAAGGTCTTACAGGCTATCGCAGAAGCTTTACGGCAATACGAATCTAAGACAGGTCGTTCTGATATTGAGATTTTAGGATACAGAAACGTCTGGTATCGCTTCCATCCATCTGAAACAAATCTTTACGTTCCTGTATCTCTGAATATGCTTGCTGTGCTACAGAGCGCATTTGTCAACGCTTTCGTCTCTCAAAAGGATGCTTCGTTCCCAAGCTACGAGTGCGATGGTCCTTTCTCGATTTTAGCACAGCAGATTCAGGTGCAACAATATCAGATGCTCAAAACCTGTCTGGGGCGCCAGTTCTTTAATGAGCATCCAAGTCCACTTATGCGTGCTACACGAGGTTTCGTTTTTTTACGCAGGATGACACTTCAGGAGTTCTACTCACATGCTCGTGAGTTGAGAAAAACGACTGAGGATGTTGAATCGTGAAACGCTGTGATTCACTGTATTCAACAAAACGAATGTAAATGTTATTTACACAGGAGGGGAAAAATGAGATCAAACAAAAAATGGTTGCTTTTGGGTTGTGTCATTGTTCTTTTGGCGTCTCTATTTCTTACTGGGTGCGCCGAAAGAAATGACTGGAAAAAATCACAACAAACGAACACTTTGGATTCATATCAGAAATTCCTGAAGAATTATCCTAGTGGGAAGTATGCTGAAAAGGCTAAACTAGCTATGGATGAACTTGAATGGAGTAAGACGGAACAAACGAAAATGCTGGGTGATTACCTAACTTACCTCAAGAAATATCCAAAGGGTAGCCACGTAGCTCAAGCGAAGGCAGAGTCTGACAAGCTAATGGTTCCAAAAGGAAAAGATGGAGCATTGATGGTGTTGATACCCGAAGGTGAGTTCGAAATGGGAAGCAACGAAGGGGCGGATGACGAAAAACCCGTTCATAAAGTCTTTGTAAAGGCTTTTTACATGGATATTTACGAAGTGACCAATGCACAGTATAGAAAATTTGTAGATGAAACGAAATACAAGCCGCTCAAACATTGGAACGATAATACAATGAACCAGCCTAGTCAACCTACAGTGAATGTTATTTGGCAAGATGCGGTCGAATATTGCAAATGGGCTGGCAAGCGTCTTCCCACAGAAGCCGAATGGGAAAAAGCCGCTCGTGGTGGATTAGTCGGTAAGCCTTATCCATGGGGAGACAAACTTTTCCATGACAATGCAAACTATTATGGCACAGGTGGAAAAGATTTCTTTGATATGTCTTCAACCGTAGGAGCTTTTCTAGCTAATGGATACGGTCTGTATGATATGGCAGGCAATGCTCAAGAATGGTGTTCCGATTGGTACGACGCCAAGTATTATTCAGTATCTCCAAAAGATAACCCAACAGGTCCGAATTCTGGAAAAGAGGTTGTTGCTCGTGGCGGATCATGGGGAGAAGAAGCTGTATCAGATAAAGACTCAGGTATGCGTGTTGCAAAACGAAGGTTTCTTGACCCTTATGAAGCGAATTCCTACACCGGATTCCGTTGTGTAATGGATAAATAATACGAGTTTTTCACTTAGCGTTGTAGAACATGCCGATTGGCTTGTTTATTATTAATCAAAACTCACAAACAAGCTAATGAGCATTGAATAATTAATGGGGTAATAAAGTTGTTGGAGTTTTCTGGATTCCCTTTCCCCACTTTCGTGAGGACAAGCTTCAAGGGAATCCATTTCTAGCTATTACCCGATTATTTATTTAATTTTCATAAGCATGTTCTACTTCTGCACTAAAAAAGGAGTGATTTATGGAAATTAAAGAGGATTTTTACACGATTGAGCTTTGCGGAGTGAAACGTGAGCTTCCGCTTGTTCGTGTTGCTCCAAAGTTAAAGGTCGCATTATTCAATATACTCGGTGATACTGAGATTGTAAAGGCGGTCGCTCCAAAGCTCAGTTCAATGGTTCCAAAAGAAACTGAAGTCCTTCTGCATCCAGAAGGTAAGGCGATTACTTTGGCTTATGAGATATCCGCTATCACTGGAATACCTTACGTTGTGCCTCGCAAAGAGAAGAAACAATGGATGTTGGACCCAATATCGGCTGATGTAAAGTCCATCACTACCGGAAAGCCTCAAACGTATTGGTTGGATAGAAGAGAACTGCCTAAGATTGAAGGTAAGAAGATCACAATAGTGGATGATGTGATCAGCACGGGAAGCACTCTGGAAGCTATGGAAAACCTAGTTTCCAAAATTGGTGGAACTATCATAGCCAAGATCGCTATTTTTGTAGAAGGTGACGAACGCGAGGATGTTATATCTCTTGGACACCTCCCGCTTTTTCCGACAGACAAATAGTGGTTATCCAGATTGTTTTTTAACCACAAAGGTACGAATACACAAAGAAATATATAATTCAATTTTTTGTGTATTCGTGTTTTTTTATGGAAAATGAATCATTTGGTAATTAGATCATACTTTAGACCTCACTAATACTGAATTTAAGTCATATTTTAGCTTTAATATAACAAAGTAGAGCCAATTTAATGGGATGAGGTGATGTTGTATGTATATAAAAAAAGTTATGTTTATATTGATTTTGATGGTTTTCACAGGGTCCACTCTTGCACAAGTTTCATGGTCAGATGGTGAAGATAGTATATCTGAGTTGGTTGAGATCAAACCGAAAGAATCAAACTTCACACAACCCATTGGTGTAGCAGTAGACAAGACAGGAAATGTTTATATAGCTGACACTGGTAATAACTGCATTCGGAAATTTGACTCAAACAGTATTTTTCTAGCCAAATGGGGAACAGAGGGTTCTGAAGATGGGCAGTTTAATTATCCTTATGGCATAACATTGGATGCTTCAGGTAATGTCTATGTAACTGATTGTTTAAATTGTCGAGTTCAGAAATTTACATCAGATGGAGTTTTCTTAACCAAATGGGAAGTAAAATCTCCTGATGATAATTATCCTTGCAAACCTCAAGGTATAGCATCGGATAGTTTAGGAAATATTTACTTAACAGATTGGTCTAATCATCAAATCTATAAATTTACATCGAATGGTACTTACTTGACGAGATGGGGAACATACGGTTCTGATAATGGGCAATTTGATTACCCAGATAGCATAGCAGTAAACAAATCAGGGAACATCTATGTAGCAGATACAATGAACAATCGTATTCAGAAGTTTGATGCCAATGGTGTCTTTCTTTCCAAATGGGGGAGAGAAGGATCAGGTGATGGTCAATTTGATAAGCCATTAGGAGTAGCAATAGATGATTCAGGAAATATTTTTGTAGTAGACCAAAACAACCAACGTATCCAGAAATTTGATTCCAATGGTGCCTTTCTTGCTAAGTGGAGCATAAATGGTTCTGGCGATAACCAATTTAGACATCCTACTGGTATAGCAGTAGATGCTTTATACAATCTCTACGTAGCTGATACCGGTAACAATCGTGTTCTGAAGCTAATATTAAACAGTGTTTTGTCTGTAAACGCCTTTGCAGATGGTCTGTCCACAAAAGCTATAGTTTTCATAGATGATAATGAAGCAGGTTATACTCCTTATAAAACTGCAATTACTGAAGGGAAGCATAAGGTACGGGTAGGTATGAATCTATATCACGATTATAGCGAGATTGTTACAATCGCAAAAAGCCGTGAATATATAGTCAATGCAACCTTACAATCTGCATTCGGTTCTATTGAAGTGAATACCATTCCGGCAGGGGCTATAGTAGAATTGTTCAATGTAAACGGAAAGATTCAAAATAAAGGTAACACTCCTTTTCTTCTAGACAAGATTCCTAGTGGTGTCTATAAGCTTCGTCTGGCCAAAGACTCATATTATATTGAAAATGGATCGATTACTGTTCAAGATAGTCAAAAAAGCATTGTATCATTTCAACTCAAACATAGAACAAGTCGTGTTAAGTTAGCTTTGCTCTCATCTGGCTTTCCTGGATTGGGGCAATATTGGGAAAAGCGTTACATCAGCGGAACCACATTTTTACTTGGTGGTTTATGTGCTGTTACTGGTGCTGTGGTAAGTTACCTTCAATACGAGCAATCTGTAGATAAATATAATGATGCAGTAGATCGTTATCATAACGCTGATTCTGCCAACATTGATATCGCCAGACAAGAAATGAGCAAAGCCTATGATGATTCAGATAACAAGTTTTTATTTCGCCAAGTTGCATTTGCAACAGCCGGGGGTATATGGGCGTCGAATGTGTTACATATTCTAATCGCCGGACCCAAAAGTGATTCATCTTCACAAACACCACAAGCAGAACTGTCAGGATGGATTATTTCTCCACAAATAGCTAGACATAATACTGGAGTGTTAGCGTGGTGTCGGTTTTAGATATCTATGATATTACATTATGTTCTTTAGACCATATAAGAATAAGAGTCTAATTTTTTTGGGGGAAGGGAACATGATTTTTCACAGTATCGGTCTATATGTGTTGCTTCTGCTTTTAGCTACGCTGATTTTTTTTGCTTGTGAAAAAGAGCATGGAGAACTCGTCTTTGATAATCCTAATGAATCCAATAATTCCAAAAACCTTTTACTTAATGGAGGATTTGAACAAAATTCCATTGACCCTTGGTATACATTCAATGTTGGTGATTCTGTTATTACAACAGAATTAGTTACCACTGGAGCGATTGAAGGAAAAAATTGTCTTCATATAAAAATACTTAGAAGAGGTTTGAATATTTGGGATGCTGGATTAGAACAACGTTGTATTCTTAAAAAAAATAAGGTATATACATTTTCCGCTTATATCAAATCACCAAACAACCTAAAGGTAAAATTGAGCCTTCTACCATCAGTAGAGCCTTATATTGCATACAGTGAAATGATGATATCCGCAGCAAATACGTGGCAGCAGTACCATATAACCTCAAGACCAATGATACAGGATGTGCAATCTGCGCTAGTTGTTTTCCATTTCGCTTCTGATGTTGGTGAATTTTTGGTAGATGATGTAAGGTTATATGAAGAGGAATATGTTCCTTAGTAGCAAAGAACCCGGCTGAATTCCTTCGCAAGTTTTAAGAGAGAGATTGCAAAGAATAAAAATAAATCGGTTTCATCAATGACAGTAGAAGCTCTTGAATATTACATCAAAGAAGAAAAAAGAAGATCTCTGGGAAATACTGTCTTGTCAATGATCGGAAAAATTAATATAGACTAAAGATATAAAATAAGAAATAGTGCTTGCTTGGTATTTACATGATGAGGCGAATTCCTACACTGGATTCCGTTGTGTAATGGATAAATAATCAGTGAACAGTTTGACAATACTGTTTACTCATCACTAAAAAAGGAGTGATTTATGGAAATTAAAGCGGAGTGAAACGTGAGCTTCCGCTTGTTATTGGCGAAGACTGCTTACCTGTTTTGGTAGTTTCATGGCAAGTTTTATTTTAGCTTGCGTCAAAACGACCACCTACTTTTAACACTAGAAAGGAGAAGGCAATTCCTCCCCGCGCATAAATGCGGGGGGTATCCTTGCCGAAACAAGAGATGAAAAATCTTCGGACTATAAGGAGTTTATATTGGCGTAAAAATGTTAAATTATGGATTTTGCGTAGTATTATCATATTGACATTGATTTCAATAGCTGTAGGACCTATTGGAGGATGTGGAGGATGTGCTTTATGCGGCGGAGAAATAAAACCTAGACCAGCGACCATAACAACAGGACAGATAAGCGTTGCAATGGAAGGATTTCCAACTGTGCCATCAGGCAGTTCAGCTAAATATATAAGTATTTCCTATACAGGAGGTTTTACGCAAGGTGGTGAGGGAACCGGTTCTACAAGTTTTAATTTTTCCCGTACTTATGAAGTTTTGCCGGGCGGAGGAGTTAATCCGGCTCCCCAACACAATCAAGTGGGTCTCAAGCCCGGACTTTGGACAGTAACTGCTCGATCAGGCAATTGGTCTGCTGTTTCTGGGTCTGGTGATGTCGTGAAGGAAAAAACTACCACATTTATCTTTAAATTAGATAGTCAAGAGGTTAGAGTCCAAGCTCAATAGGCATATAGTTCTGGCTCTTTGGTAAATAGTGGGGAAATGATTCTTGCATAGGATGGATTCCCGTTTTCACGGGAATCCATTATAAACACAAGTTTCCCCGTTAATTACCAAAGAACCTTAATTCTATTTAGTGGAGGGTTAAATCATGGGTTCTATGAGATATATATCTCCAGCATTTTCTTGGATATTATCTTTTCTTATGCTCTGGAGTTTCTTACCATTTTGGAGTTATTTATTTACTACAAACGCTTATGCAGGAAACGCCTATGCCGGTGGTGATGCTACATATAATGTTGAAATTCCTATTGAGGAGTTACGCAGTTTAATCAAGGAACTTGAAAACTCAGCTTCGAATATTACTGGACAGGCGGGAGTGGAGATACGCTCATCTATTGCCGCTTTATCTCTTGAATTAGAATCGAGACTTAAACAGATTGAAGGTATAGCAAAAGGTCTTTGGGATGAAATATCCAAAGATATTTTCATACAACTCAAAGATATTCAAAACAGTATCAGGGGCTATATTGACCAAGTTAATACAATTGCCCGTGATCGAATTGATCAACTTAGTAGTGAACTGGCAAAACGTATTTCCCAATTATCAGATGAAATTAGGGACCGACTAAATCAACTAGACACAATGATTCAAAAGACAATTGCACATTTAGAGGAAAGCGTTGGACGCACAATTGATAGAGGAAGGTTAAGTGTGTTAGTTGTCGTGGACTCTTTTACAAAGAAGGTTGTAAAAGCAGTAATGATCATTTTAGTGGTAATAGCCCTTTTGGTTATCGGTGTGCTTGCCTGGCGCAATATACTTCCGAAAAAACTGCCACAACAAATAATATCAGGTGTTGTTTTTTTGATATTCTTTGGGATTTGTGGGACGTTCCTTTTCAGCAATTCAGCACTTGCCAGCATCTTTGGCAGAGAAATTCAGATTGAAAAACCGGAAGTCGCAAGCAGAGATGGAGAACAATATTATAATGACACAATAGATAAGGCAAAATCTGGCGCTACACTAGGAGAATTGCGTCCAATTGGAGAGAAAGCCATTATAAAGCTGAAGTATTTTACATATTTCACTGCTAACAAGGAAGAGGCTAAGAAGGCTCAAGAAAAGATTGACAAGATTCAGGTACTTCTCAATCCTCCGCCAAAACCAGAACCAATAGTATCTGGTTTACGTGTATATTCCATTGATAGCTTCAGCAAATATTATGATGCACGACTATCTGATTCAAAAAGCGTAGCTAAGGATCTTAATATTGATTCTAATTTGTTGTTCCGAACCCAACAATTGCAACCTAATCAGGCTATTATAAGTCCCAAAGCGTTGCATCGGATTAATCCATGATAATTTGTTCGGACTTACATATATAAAGATTCTGAAAGTCCACAGCCAGATACTTCTGGTGTGGACTTTTGGGGAGGAACAATTATGAAATTTATGCGATACATAAATCCGACAATCTCTTGGATATTATCTCTTTTTTTGTTTTGGAGTTTATTATTGCCTGTTTGGAATTCTATGCTCCTCAATGAAGCTAATGCTAGTTCTGAAGATGAGTTAAAAGTATTGGTTGAGGAACTCAAAAATGTGGCAGCAAATATTTCCGGACAGGCAGGTATCGAAATACGTGCATCCATTGCTATGCTTCACAGTGAATTGGAAGCACGTCTTAATCAACTTGAGAATATTGGTAAGGACCTTCAGAAACAGGTTGCTAAAGATATGGAAAAAATACTTAACGAGATTAAAAAGAGTATTCAGGACTATACTAAAGAGATTAAGGCTTTAGCTCGTGATCGAATCGAACAACTTAACAGTGAGATGGCAAAGCGCCTTGCTCGGTTAAGTGATGAGATCAAAGATCGGCTTAATCAACTTGACACAATAATGCAAAATGCAATTAAGCAACTTAAAGAAAGCGCTGCACGCATAGAAGATAAAGGAAAAACGAGTAAGTTGATTATTATAGATTCTTTCACAAAGAAGATAGTAAAAGCTGGTATACTCATTCTTGATATAATTGTTCTTTTGGTTATTGGCATACTCGCATGGCGCAATATAATTCCAAGAAAGATATTTCTGCAAGTAACACTGGGGATTATTATTGTGGGATTCTTCGTAGTTAGTGGTATTTTTCTCTTTAATAATGCTGCGCTTGCCAGTGTTTTAGGAAAGGAAATCCAGCTTGTAAAACCTGAAGTCGCCAATACAGAAGGAGAACAAGGATATAATGATGTAATGGATAAGGCAAAATCTGGTGCGACCCTAGAAGAATTGCGTCCCATTGGGGATAAAGCCATTATAAAACTGAAATATTTCACTTACGTCGCTCCTAATGTTAAGGAAGCGAAGCAGGCACAAGAAAAGATTGACATAATTCAGGCGCTTATCAATCCGCCACCAAAACCAATGCTACCAATAATATCTGATCTTCGTACTTTTCCAATCGAAACCTTCAGCAAATATTATGATGCACGAGTAACTAACTCGAAACGCATAGCTAAGGAGCTTAATATTGATTCTAACTTGTTATTCAGAACCCAGCTATTGCGGACTAATATGAAGGTTAA
>Ga0247842_10000439_pt1 | contig 87516 bp, 79 predicted proteins | sample LaCruzMarch2015__3_FD_192411 | JGI IMG/M metagenome (GOLD analysis project Ga0247842, IMG submission 192411) | Freshwater microbial communities from meromictic Lake La Cruz, Castile-La Mancha, Spain - LaCruzMarch2015_19m | ecosystem: Environmental > Aquatic > Freshwater > Lake | place: Spain... | reverse complement strand
CTGTTTACACCTGTTTAATGACTAAAATAAGAATTACTGGTCTGTATAGCAAAGTAACAGGCATAACACGTGTTATGTAGTGAAGCATTGAGTCAATATTCAGTCCCCTCATTCGACCAGTTCATGACGGGTCTTTGGAAAAGAGCACCCAACGGGCATAAAGGGGTAGGGGACATAAAAAGCATATTTGCGCTATCAATGCACTGAAAAAGATTAAGTATCCTGCTTTTCATCCTTGATTTTTTCTTACTCTTTTTAAGCCAAATATATAAGGCATTACATAAGAAATTTTAGGCAAAAAAAAAGGACTCAGATAAAATCTAAGTCCTTGAAATTATTGGTGCCTCGGGCCGGAGTCGAACCGGCACGGTGTTACCACCGAGGGATTTTAAGTCCCTTGCGTCTACCAATTTCGCCACCGAGGCAACGGTAAAATTCGGTAAGCTGTGCATTATAAAGAATTGATAAAATTATGCTACTTTTTTATATCAAAACACTGCTAAACAACTTTAAGGTATTGACTTAACTCACTAATTTATTATGTCAACGCGCTATGTCATGGCTAAAGCTAAGCCGTGCAAAACTAAATCGACCTCCAGATGACAGGCTACGCTTACATATTGTGCAACGGTAGTGGCATCTCCGCCTGTTAATATCAGTTGGTCAATATCAGGATATACGTGGGGAACTGCATTAATTAAGGCAACGGCAGTCAGTAATGTCCCAGCATAAATAGCCGCTTCTGTGGTTTTTCCTGCCTGTAACGACGATTGTACCGTGGCACTAACTAAACCCGTGCGTGCCGATAATGCCTGCTGCATTAACGTTAAACCAGGCGTGATATAACCACCAACATGAATGCCATCAGCATGCACAATATCAATAGTGATTGCTGTCCCGCAATCAATGATACCTATACATCCTTTATAACTATGGTGTGCCGCAAGCAAGGCAAGCCAACGATCAACCCCAAGTTTTTCTGGGTGCTGATAAGCATTTTGCACACCTAAACATTGCGCCTGCGCATACAGTCGCTTTATTTCAATTGCTGGCCATAATTCATTTAAACAGCGTGTGACGGTAATAAAGATTAGCTCAGCACTTACGCAAGCAATGCCCACGCTGCTGGGCCGGGGCAATTTTGCCCAGTGTTCATGCAGTATGGTTGATGCAATGCCGGCATTGTCTACAACCCCATTGGACTCAAACTTTATGTTGTGACTTAATGCCCATTTAAGACGGGTATTGCCTATATCAATAAGTAACTTCATTGCCTAACCTAATGCTTACTTCTCCTGATGCAAACGCCTGTATTCTGCCATCGTGATGTTCTATCAACACCAAGCCATTTTCATTAATCCCTCGCATCATGCCAGACACGCTACGTTCACCAATTAAGAGGGTGATCGCTTGATGCTTAAGGCAGTCATACGTGCTCCATTCGTTAATAAAAGAAGCTAAGCCTGTGTGTTGAAATTCATTTAATACCATCATTAAATGCGTTAACACTGTTGCCACCAAACAATTTCTATTTACGACTTTATCGTCAAGGATGTGTGTTAAATCAGTCCAGGCTTGGGTGATAGATTTAGCCTCATGTTGCGTTAGCAAGACATTTAATCCCAAGCCAATAACGGCACGACAGGGGCCTTCTGCTTCGCCGGCTATTTCTATCAAAATGCCACCTAATTTTTTGCCTGCATAAAAAATGTCATTAGGCCATTTCAATCCAACAGCGGTGACGCCATACGCGTGTAAGGCTCGAACAACCGCAATACCAACGGCCAAACTTAATCCTTGCGTACTGGCATAGCCTTGATTAAATTGCCAAATAATCGATAAATAAATATTGCTACCAAACGGGGATACCCAGTTTCGTCCGCGTCTACCTTTGCCAGCCGTTTGCATTTCTGCCAAGCATACGCGTCCCTGCGTAAGGTCATGATTGGGCAAATCAACCAAGTAACGATTGGTTGAATCAATTTGCAAAAAAATTTCTAGTAAGGAAATACTCTGTTTAGCGTGCTCAGTAAGCTGTGCGTAAATATGCTCTACTGAGAGTAACTCAACGCTATGTTCTAAACGGTACCCCTTACCCGTTACCGCAAGCACAGTAACGCCTAGCGCGGTCAAGGCATTAAGGTGCTGCCAAACACATGTTCGACTTACTCCTAAACTATGGGCTAATTCAGTTCCAGAATGAAAAGCACCATCGGCAAGCAAGCTTAAAAGGTATTGGTTTTTATCCACGGACTTACTCTGGCTTTAAATAATAAAACGCTTGCTTTAGCCGATGCTTGATTACGCTAATTAAGCTAAGTGACTTACTTGTTAGCATCTTACGATTAAATTACGCCACGAGCTTTAAGTAATTGAATAACCGCTTGCACGCTATCTTCTAAGCTTTGTTCACTGGTATTCACTACCAATTCTGGTGCTTCTGGCGCTTCATAGGGTGAGTCAATCCCGGTAAAAAAAGGAATCTGTCCTGAGCGTGCTTTTTTATACAAACCTTTTACATCACGCTGTTCGCAGGTTTCAATTGGACACTGACAATAAATTTCTAAAAAATCGCCATGCGGAACTAAATTTCGTGCGACATTTCTATCTGATTTAAACGGTGAAATAAAGGCAGTTAAGGTAATAATTCCTGCTTCTATCACTAATTTAGCGAGCTCACCAATACGCCTAATATTTTCAACACGATCTTTATCCGAGAAACTTAAATCACTGCATAAACCATGACGCACATTATCACCATCTAAAACAAAGGTGGAGATACCGTTTCGATACAGATAATCCTCAACAGCATGAGCTAAGGTTGATTTTCCTGAGCCTGATAAACCTGTAAACCAAAGAATCACACTTTTATGGCCATGTAATGTCTCACGATCTGCACGACCTACTGTTGCATGATGCCATACTGTATTGCTGCTTTTATTTGTCATAATAAAAAGTAAATGAATAAATTATAAAATAATCTGCGCTTTACTACTTAACGATATTGTTGCTCAAATGCTCGCACAAACACCAGCAACTGGTCTAATGGCAAATGATTAATGCCAGCGGCACTTTTACGCCCTCCACCTGTTGGAAAAGCGGCACATAATTCATCCGCTCCCGACGGTTTATCTAAAGGTGCGCGCACGCTCACTTGGTAATCTTTTTCTGCCGTATAACTTAATACGGCATGAGCACGACGCGGCGTTTGATTGGCTAATTCATTACTAAACACGCCACTAACGCGTCTTGCCCAGGCTTGGTTTGGCAATAAATACACACTCACTAATTCGGTTTGATATTCTGGTGTCAGTGCTAGGGCTTTTTCCATGTCTTCTTGATACGCTGCCTGCAATTGTTGGGCAACAATTTTATTATCATCGATAAAATCAAAGGGTGAGTCATAGCGTACTAATTCATGAAATAACGCATCGGGAGCAATATGTAAATCTTCCAGACTGCCACCATAACCATTGTAATTAAGACAGACACCCAGCTCTTTTAGTGCGAGTAATTGCGACTGAGTTAAGTGCAATATTTGTGCGGCGTGCTCTGCACTGACCAATAAATTATCGCCAAAGGCGGCCGTCACGGCCCATGCACGGTATTTGCCTTGTAAATACGCGTCCACTAATAAACTGGTACATTGCGACGCGGAGGTGTCAATACGTGTTGTTAACTTGGGATGTGTAGGAATTTCTCCCGCTTGATGATGATCAACATAAAACACCTGCACAGCGTGTTGAAGCAAGGTGTCTAAGCCCGCACGATTTTTATCTAAAGAGACATCTAGCACCGTTACACTGTCATCTGACGTTAAACTATATTGCGCCAACAGCTGATCTAATAACTGAATATCTCGTTTAATTCCAGTGACTAATGTTGATTCAATCGGCTCTGCTAAGCGTAATTGAACTAATGCACAAACGCCATCTGCATCACCATTGAAAACATCATATTGCATATACGTTAACTCCTTTTTAATTATGAATTTTAAGCGTTTACGGTATGAGATTGAAGACTTCACTACCCAAACGTATTTTATCGAGCATCACCTTGACACAGACAACGCGATAAATCGTGTTTTACGAAAGTCTATATCGACTCTGCACCATTCGTTGTAAAATGCCCTAAATATTTACAAACAATTATTATTGAATGACTTACCTATTAACTCCCAAAGATTCAGGCATTAATTTCAGTTTTTTTAAGTCCAGTTTTCAGCGTTTTTTACCCAATTATGACGCGTTTTCACTGGCGCTGAGTATTACTGTTATTTTTATTTTAATTTATTCTCTTTCTGACTTATTAATGCCCGTTTTTACCGCAATTGTACTGGCATATTTACTTGAAGGAATTATTAGTAAAATAGAAAAATTTACTATGCCGCGCTTATTAATTGTTTATTTGGTCTTTACACTATTTTTAACCTGTTTTATTTTTTTACTGCTTATTCTTATTCCCATTATTTCGCAACAAACTATAGAGCTAATTCAAAATATCCCCAACATTCTTAATAGTGCACAACATGAAATCATGCGTTTACCCAAGATTTATCCAATGCTTATTACCGAGAACAAAATTAGTCAAATGATGTTTGCCTTGCAGAATCAATTGCTGTCGTATGGTCAGACCATATTATCAGCGTCTGCAGCCTCGGTGTTAGGGTTGGTGAACACGATTACTTATTTATTTTTAGTGCCCATGATGGTGTTTTTCTTTTTAAAAGACAAACGTCTTTTAATTAATTGGTTAATACAATTTTTACCAAAAGGCCAATCCTTAGCCCTTACTGTGTGGCAAGAAGTTGATATTCAAATTGCCAATTATGTTCGTGGTAAATGCGCTGAAATCATTATTTTATGGCTGGTAAGCTTTATTACCTTTAGTGCTTTAGATTTAAATTACGCATTGTTACTTTCTGTATTAATGGGCTTATCCGTCATTATTCCTTACATAGGTGCAACCTTAGTGACGTTTCCAGTGTTAATTGTTGCGTATGTTGAGTGGGGTATCAGCAGTGATGACTTTATGTATGTGTTAATTGCGTATTCAGTTATACAGGCCTTAGACGGTATTCTTCTCGTGCCTATTTTATTTTCTGAAGCCGTTAATTTACATGCTGTCGCGATTATTATCGCTATTTTATTTTTTGGTGGCTTATGGGGCTTTTGGGGCGTATTTTTAGCCATTCCTTTAGCCACAGTGGTTAAGGCTGTGTTAACTGCGTGGCCAAAAATGGACGCCACCACCACCGACCCCCAAATGCACATAGATTTATAGTTGTTCTGAAGCAAAATCAGCCAAACGTGAACGCTCACCACGTCGCAATGTTATATGCGCACTGTGCGGCCACTGTTTAAAACGATCCACAACGTAGGTCAAGCCAGAGTTTGTTGCGGTTAAATACGGTGTATCAATTTGTGATAAATTGCCAATGCAAATAATTTTTGTCCCAGGTCCAGCACGTGTAATTAAGGTCTTCATTTGTTTTGACGTTAAATTTTGTGCCTCATCGATAATTAAAAAGCGATTTAAAAACGTCCGTCCACGCATAAAATTTAACGACCGAATTTTTACCCGATTCATTAAAATATTTTTAGCCGCACCTTGTTCCCATTCAGATTGTCCAGCCCGACTGCCCAAAAGCTCTAAGTTATCCATTAATGCACCCATCCAAGGTGCCATTTTTTCTTCTTCAGTGCCGGGTAAAAAACCAATATCTTCGCCAATAGGCACGGTTTCTCTGGTCATCACAATTTCAGTGTACAGTTTCTTTTCTAATGTCATGGCCAAGCCAGCCGCCAACGCAATCAAGGTTTTGCCGGTACCTGCGGTGCCTAATAAGGTGACGAAATCAATATCTGGATCTAGCAGTACATTTAATGCAAAGTTTTGTTCACGATTTTTAGCCGTAATGCCCCACACATTATTGTGCTTTGAACGATAGTCACGTGCTAGCTCTAAAATTGCAATATCACCTTCACGCTGCCTGACAATTGCTTCAAAATTAGAGTCGTCATCGATATATACGTATTGATTTGGGTACCATTCTGCAACTAAGGGATCGTGCAAACGATAAAACGTACGATCTTTTTCCTGCCAAGACTCCATGCACGAGCCATGCTCATCCCAAAAATCACTGTCTAAGCAGGTGGCGCCGTTGTATAACAAATCAATGTCATCCAGCGTTTGATCGTTATGATAATCTTCAGCCATCACATTTAATGTGGCAGCTTTGATGCGCATATTAATATCTTTTGATACTAAGATAATATGAAGTGTGGGCAACTTTACGGTAAGCGCCAACATAACCCTAAGAATTGAATTATCTGCTGTATTGCCGGGCATGCTTTCTGGCAACAGGGCAGTCATTTCACTGGTTTGAAAATATAAGCGCCCCATGCTTTTGGGCTCATTCCCTTGATTACCGTAATCAAGCATCGATAACGCTAAGCCATCGTTTAATGATTGCTGATTAACCCCACGAATTAATTCATCCAAAAAACGACTGACTTGACGCACATTTCTAGCGACATCGGTTAAGCCTTTTTTAGCGTGGTCTAATTCTTCTAACACGACCATGGGTATAAATAAATCATGCTCCTGAAAACGAAAAATTGCCGCAGGATCATGCATTAACACATTGGTGTCTAAAACAAATAATTTTTTATCGGGCGTGGTTTGAATATTCATTCGCACGAACCCTCGCAGCTATGTAAAGTTTGTAATACAGCCTCGCAATGTCCTGCTACTTTTACTTTACGCCACTGTGCAATTAAAACACCTTCACCGTTAATTAAAAAAGTACTACGTTCAATGCCGCGCACTTGCTTGCCATACATGTTTTTTTGTTTCATGACCTCAAATAAGTTGCACACCTGCTCGTCACTGTCGGAAAGTAATTCAAAAGGAAATCCATGCTTGGCTTTGAAGCCTTCATGAATGCGCACACTGTCGCGTGAAATGCCGACAATAACGGCGTTTAACGCTTTAAATTGGTCAAAATGATCGCGAAAATCTTGCCCTTCTTGAGTGCACCCAGGCGTATTGTCGCGTGGATAAAAATACACGATGACGGGTTGTGAGCGGTAGTCACTTAACTTGAAGAGTGTGTTATGTGTGGACGGTAATTCAAACTCAGGAACAACATTGCCAACAGCTATTTCAGTCATGGTTTCAACCTATCTTTTTAAGGGTTCAAGAATGGCATCTATATTTACTTGATCGCATAAGTCTAAAAACTCTTCACGCAACGCAAATAAATTTAAATGCGGAGGAATAAGAATGACACATTTACAAGAAAAAACGGGGGTGTGTACATAAGGTGCTGGGTATGAGCTGCCTACCATTTCTTCAATTTCAATTTCTCTATCAAGTAGAAAAGTTGTCACAGATTCTATGATATTATGCGTCGTTAAAGACATGGTCTCTAAGGTATAAGGTAGAAATTCTCTATTTTTTTCTTTTTGTTCGGGGCGCATGGTATGAATTTTTATTTCCATTCGACGCTGCAAAACCTCTAAAACACTTTCCAGCTTGGCAATTTGATTCCAGTTTCCTTGCACTAACACATACACAGCAGTTACCCGTTGTGCTAACTGTGAGCAACGAATTTCTAAAAGACTGCACTTACAATCACTGATTGCTGGCAATAATTCAGCAATAAAATTAACTTGATTGCTTCCAAGAACAGAAATGACTAATTGCATTGATGATTTTACGCAGTGAATGATTGAAAAAACATGTTCCTGAAGTTTATCATTAAATACTAGAATATTTGTAATCCATTACGCTCACTTAACAGCACACCGTGTGTTGATGCTTGAGTTTACTCCTCAACTTAATTGTTTTATAACCCTCTGCTTCCTTAAACTATGACAAAATATTCGCAACGATTTGCTAATGTAAACAAAGACAAAACAGAGTTTTCGTTTACGCACCCATCCGATCAATTTGCTGTTGATGATCGTAATAGTTTAGACATCAGTCCATTGGATCATATTATTGAGGACACCCTGTCCGCCATGGATAGTTTATTAGAAGACACTCCATTTCAAGAGCCCGTGCATGATTTAAAAGCACCGTTATTTGAAGCCCCACCGATACTAAAAACAAGCGTAGCAGAAGACGCGATACCTGCTTCTAGCCGCCACGCACACGCTGTCGAAATTGAAAGCTTTATTACAGATTATCTGGCGAACGGTCAGTCTGAGGTTACTGAAGCCGAGCCTCTTGATTTTGATGCGCTAACGTTTGCTCATGCCAACGCAGCACACCAGCCGTCATTAAAAAAACCAAAACATACTGCGAAGGGCTTAGAAACACCTGCATCCTCAACACCTAACTGGTCTTTATTAAGCAAAAAAATTCAACATTCAACGGTATTAATTTACAGTGCGTTAACGTTTATCGTGATGTTACTGGCCATCAACGCAATGCTCTATATGAAACTAAGTGAACTCACTACCGAAAGCATCAAGATGACACATTGGTTAGAAACATTTAGAGCCGCCCTTGAAGCCACTGCAAAACAATCACAAGAAGCGCCTTAAATACAGTGCTTAACTGACCTTAAAAAACACCATAAAACCAACGTTGCTAATTATTCAGTAAGGTCACTCAGCACACACAACCGATTTTTATTTAGTCCTATCAGTGCACCTGCACAACGCTATCGCGTACTTCTTTTAGCTCAATAGCAATTTCCTTGCGCATTCTAAAATCACGTTTAGTATGGGCAATATTGAAAGGGATTTTTGGATTACGTTCATATTTTACGGCGGTACGTATTAGGCCAATCCATTGCCGATCGTTATCTTCCATTTCTTTAAAACGATGACGTATTCTTTCTAGCTCTTGATTGCAGTAAGTAATAAAACCCGCCGCATAAAATACGCTGTTTTTTAAGTAATCTTGGAGGGCAATTAAGTCGCCATTAATCTCTTCGATAACCTCATCAAAATTAGCAGGCTCTGTTGATTTTAATAACTCTTGAGGAGGTTTTATTTGGCTGTCAGGTAGCTCTTGCGCTTCTGTTGCAAGTATTTTAGCCGCTCGACTAGAACGCGCTGAAGCAAGCGGTGTCATACTAAGCGTGCTCTCCTGCGCGGACGTGGTTTTACTATTAACACGTGTTGTTTTCGTCACCAAAGCAGGCAGCTCATTTAAGGTTTTTTCCCATAAGCCATAACGCAAATAATGTGTTAACCGACCTTCCTGTGCTTTGACATGTTTAGGATTGCCTTGATAAAACGCCTCTAAGGTTTTAATTTCAGCTGCACGTTCGTTTAATAAACGCTCTCTTGCCTGCAACGGTTTGGCAATAAATACTTCCACGGCAACCCGACCAAAGCGTAAAAATAACACCTGAAAACCATGACGAATACGTGCTTGCTCGATGCCTTCATCGATATGAGAATGTAATAAATTTTTGCGGACATCTTCGGTATCCCAAAGCAGAGCTTGGGTTTTTTTGACGATTTGATCAATCAAGGCTTGTAATGCTTGCGCTAATTCATCAGTCATCTCAGTTTCAAATTTCTGCTGAATCTCTCTAAATAATTCTTCCCTGATTTTATAATTTCCTTCGCGTGGATCAGGCATAGACATTGTGCCGCCTGCCGTATAAATACGTTTTAATTCATCGGGTTGTGCCGTAGTTAATTGGGCAAGCAAGGATTCAATTTTAGTGTCATACGCAGCGTGTAAGGCCGCTAGTTCTTGATGCTCTGCGCCCATCGCATCGGCTTCAGTTCGGCCTTGAATACTTTCTGCATACCAGACATCAAAATCTTTTTTAATGCGCTGCCATTCACGTCCCCACCATTGATTAAAGTCTTTTCCTAGTAAATCATCTTCTTCGACTTCACTAAGCATCACATTGGCATATAAAGGCTCTAATTTCATCAGCACTTCATTAGCGTAATAACGTATATTGCCCACTAGGGCATCACAGCGCTTTGTTAAGGTCTCGGCACGTTCATGATCAATATAAAAATTAACGGCTTCTTTTAATAAACTCATGCCGTCGGTAATACCAATTTTTTTAAGCTTTAATTTATCATCAGCGCCTTTGGAGCGACGTAAAGTGTCTTCAGAAGGTATACCAAACTCAACTAAATGGGCACGCGCACAGACAGGAATCATGCGTCGTTCGGGCAGGGTTGGCCAATAACTTCGATGTTTTTCGTAGGTATCTTTAAAATCAATGGGATCATCTAAGGCATCGGCTTGCGTTAACACCACAAATATTTTATCTGCCACCCGAATACTTGGATCTTCTGCATCGGCCACCATTAACATATCTTTTTCTGGGCCAGTGATGGAGGGCTGCTTCATTTCTTTTGCATAAATAATGGCATCACAACTTTTTAAGCGTGCCACAGCTTGTTCAGCGTGCATTAAAATACCTGAATTAAAGCCAGGCACATCATGAAAAATAATGTCTCTGTCACTACGCAAACGCACTGTTTTTAATTGAATACGTTTAATTGCTAAAGACTGTGCCCGATTTTTAAAAATCGCGGCTTGTAATTGTTCACTAATTTCACTGATATCAATGAAGGCTTGGCTAAAACCATTTTTTTGTCTGGCAAATTCATAGATAGCGGACAGATTTTTTTCCGTATCATCGTAATCTTCCTGAATATCTTTTTTTTCTTTATCGCTTAATAATGAACTGGCTAAGGCATCGCGCCGTTGCAACTGCAATTTGCTGATGTCTTCTTTACTGTAATATTGAATAATCAATGCTTGATCTTGCTCTGTTTGTGCTGACCAAATCTCAGTGCTGGTAAATGTGCAGCGCTCTCTGGCTGAAGGCAAAATCTCCTGCCCTAACCACGCATTTAATAAGGCACTTTTGCCCGCCTTTTCAAGTCCAATTACCGCCACCTCAAACCGATTAGCACGCAAGCGTTCTAATTGTTGATTTAAACGTGGGTGCTCGTTTGTTAATTTTTGTAATAAGCTCGCTGGAATATCCAACTCGGTTTTATTACACAACGTCATTAACTTATCTGCCAATACTGACGCTTTTTCTAAACGAACAAGTTGCAGTTGACACGTTTCTAACCAGTTAGCCATAGTCATTCCAATAATTAAATTAACCTACAAAAGCCAATAAATGACTTTCTAGGCGGTGATTACATTTCTGTTGCAGTCAAACTTGCCATATCAATAACAAAGCGATATTTAACATCATTTGTTAAAACACGTTCATACGCAGTATTAATCTGCTGTATGGTTATTTTTTCAATATCTGCGGTAATCTGATGTTCGGCACAAAAATCCAACATTTCTTGAGTTTCGCGTAATCCACCAATAAGTGAACCCGCCAAGGAGCGCCGTTTAAAAATAAACGAGCGCACCGCTGGAGAGGGATAAGCTTGATCGGGCACACCCAATAAACACAGCACGCCATCGCGCGCTAATAAACTGATGTAACAATCTAAATCTAAAGAAACGGCGACCGTATTTAAAATAAAATCAATGCTATGAGCATGCGCCTGCATAGCCGCTGCATCGGTTGACAACACTACCGTATCTGCGCCTAAGCGTTTGGCATCGGCGATTTTAGATGCTGATGTTGTAAAGACCACGACTTCTGCACCTAAGGCATGGGCAAATTTAACGGCCATGTGTCCTAAGCCACCTAAGCCAATAATGCCAACTTTTTGTCCTGCCGACACCTGCCAATGACGCATCGGTGAATAGGTCGTAATCCCTGCGCATAATAAAGGCGCGGTTGCCGCTAAATCAAGATGCTTAGCAATGCTTAATACAAAGGCTTCTTTGACCACAATATGTTTTGAATAACCACCATAATTTACTGCACCACTGTGCTTGTCCTGACTATTGTAAGTAAAGACGGCCTGATCGCAATACTGCTCAACATGCTCTTCGCAGTCTGCGCAATCACCACAGGAATCAACCAAACACCCCACGCCAACTGAATCGCCTTTTTTAAAGCGACTGACCTGAGCGCCCACGTCCAGCACCTGTCCTACTATTTCATGCCCTGGCATAATGGGATACATTGCAATACCCCATTCATTTTTCACCTGATGAATATCGGAATGACACACGCCACAATACTGAATTTCAATGAGTACATCGTCAGCGCGTAAGGCGCGACGCTCAAAATGAAAAGGGACTAGCGGTGAATGTTCCGATAATGCTGCATAGCCTAAGGTTTGATACATAGCGACTCCAGTTATTAATGGTGTTAACGCACCGATTACAAAGATTTTAAAGTGATTTGCCTGTTCTCAAGCAGTATTTTTTGCTCTTTATACAAGGCACCAAGTGCTTGCTTAAACACTTTTTTACTCACCCCAAAGGTAGCATAAATTTCTTCAGCGGGACTTTTGTCGCTAAACGGTAGCACGCCTTGATGCGCATGCAGTTGCGCCATAATCTGTTCTGTTAAGGTGATGACTTTACTATAACCCTGCGGTTGTAAGCTGACATCGAGCTTATGATCTTCGCGTAAGCGTTTAATGTACGCGGTTATTTTTTGTCCCATCTGGACAGGCTGAAAAATCTCATTGCGATACAACATGCCCCAATACGCATGATTAATAATTACTTTTACGCCTAAGTCGGTGTTATCTGCAATCACTATAGTCACTTCCTGACCAGCAGTAAATTCGTCTGAAGTTTCTTGCAGATAACGATTGATTTTGGTGCTAGCCACCATTCGATTTTTATCATCAAGAAATAATTTAACTAAATAATGCTGCCCCACCTCCATTTCATGATGTTGTTCACTAAACGGGACTAATAAATTTTTGTACAAACCCCAGTCTAAAAACGCCCCCGTATAATTAACGGACACCACGGACAACCACGCAATATCCTCTACTTCCGCCCACGGTAAGTGTAACGTAGCAGCAAGATGTCCGTCAGCGTCGACATACACAAAGGCCTGAACTGTGTCGCCCAAGGCAATATTTTTTACGGTTAACGCGGGGTCTGCTAAGCGAATTTTTACCGAATGCTCATCGCCTAAATAACTTTCTGCACCCAATTGCTTAACCAGCGTTAAGCTATTAATTTTACCGATAGCAATCATAGATAGGGTAATAAATAGTAAGATTAAAAGGCATTATCATACAGATGATAATGAACCATCGGTTTACACAATAGACTGCTTAGCACCTGCACCTGCAATTTCTTTTACTAAACGTGGCACAAGATAACCAGGCAAACTGTTTTGTAAGGCTGTAAATAACTGCACTGCACGGCTTTCATCAACATTAAAGTGTGCAGTGCCGCGTGTTTTATCTAACAAATGCAGATAATAAGGAATAATACCCGCAGCAAATAACTGCTCACTTAAGGTGCTTAATACCGCCACATCATCATTTATGCCTTTTAACAATACCGCTTGATTAAAAACGATTAGCCCGTGCTGTTGTAATTGTCGACACGCGGTGACCACCTCTGCTGATAACTCATTAGCATGATTACAATGCGTTACCACACAAACGATAGCACTGCATGCCTGCAAAATAGCTAATAATTCGGCAGTAATTCTTGCTGGCAACACGATGGGCAAGCGCGTATGGATACGAATACGTTTAATATGAGGAATACTCGCGAGTGCGGTTAATAGTTTTGCTAAGCGTGCATCGCTAAGCAATAACGGGTCGCCACCACTTAAAATAACCTCATTGATTGAGCTCTCTTCAGCAATATACATTAAGGCGGCCGCCTCTTGTTGCTTACTTAATTGTAAATCACTATAGGGAAAATGTCGGCGAAAACAATAACGACAATGAATAGCACAGGTTCCCGTATTAATTAATAACACGCGACCATGATATTTATGTATCACCCCCGTTACTTTTGCAGCGGATAAATCACCCACAGGATCATCGGTATACTCTGCCACGTTAAGTAATTCTTCACTTACAGGTAAAATCTGCCTAAGTAAGGGATCGTTAGGATTGCCTTTTTCTATTTGCTTAGCAAAGCTTAATGGCACACGCAATGGAAAATCGTGTAGTGCTGCGACTGACGCAGGCAACTCTTCCAGTGCCACCTCAAGATAGGCACACAAGGCGGCTATACTGGAAATAGATGCGCTCAACTGCTGTTGCCAGGACTGTTCAGACAGCACAGGCGTGTTATCCACACCTGAAGTTTTTACCTTAGTAGGCATTATTGATTAACCAAAAATAACGGGGTTCAGCGTTAATAATTCACCCCAAGCGTATGATTATCTTTAATAACGTAACAAAATAAACAGGTATTTTGCCAATCATCAAGATAAATAACTGCATCGGCTTCCCAGTCTTGTACGGGAAAAGACGATGACACAAATACCCCACCCACGCGCATTTCAGTGCGCACCTTTGCTCCCAATTTGGACATCACAGCGGGCGATAAATAGGCAAAGACTAGATCATAATTGGCTAAATTAACCTGCCAAAAACAATGTCTAAAAACCTGTAGATTGAACATATTTCGACCACGCCAAACATTTATCAACCAAAGTAATGGTGCATTTTCAAAGGCATGTACATTTAATAACGAGTAATTTTCCGCCAAGGGTTTAGCGACTGTACCTATGCCTGCGCCTAATTCTGCAAAATGCATAATGTCTTTTTCTTCCACCAATTCTGCAATCGCTTGCACCACCGCTCGGGAGGAAAAAAAGACCGGCACATTGCCCGTAATGGTTCGCCAAAAAACTAAAATAAAAAACCCACTAATTAGCAAATACGTCCATGCAACCCACTGCAAGAGCAGCAACCAAACCAGCAAAGGAAAAAACGTCACGTGGATAACAATCCACCACCATGCTTGACGTAATAGCACGCCAAAAAAAGCCGCCATAATGCCTTGCATTATCGCTACGTCAAGCCATGAAATGGCTGCTGGCATGTGCCAAAGCCAATATGCGACGCACCCGCACGCCAAAGACTGCGCGACGAGTGCTTTTATTTTTCGAATCAAGTGCGGCGTGATCGAGTTAATTATTATCGGGTGTCGCGACTGCTTTTTCAGCAGTTGGCTGCGTCGTCATAGGCGCGGCAGACCGTGGCGCGGGGGCTGCGTCCTTAGGTACAGGAACAGGCGCAGGAACAGGGATTGGTGCAGGCGAGGTAACGGCTGGTGCAGTTTTTTTAGCGTTTTCTTCACTCGCTTGTCGATTGCCCTCTCCCCAAAGCGTTAACGTAATCATGACGAATACCGTGGAGATGGCAACAATTAAAAACCGTGACGGGGCTTTTAAAAAAAACAACGGCCATTTGGGTTTAATCATACCTACAATAAAAAACAAAATCGTCCATAAAGCGCAGTCAAACGCGGCTGTTATCATTATTTTTACCTATTAAACTTTAAATTTGGATAAATGAAAAAGAATCGTAAATCTCAGCTTATCTGCACTCGCGTGCCTGCTCACTAAAACCTACTTGCAGACTATTTTAATGAAATTACTACAAAACGCAGAAAGTTTTTTATTTACTTATTTTTTAGCCCTGAGCAGCAAAACAAAACCATAACTGTTTATGGTGAGTACATTTCAGTATAAAGTAATAATAGTCTTGCTTAACGAGACTAATATCGAGGCACTGATGCATCACATTGTACCGACCACGCATCAATTCCACCGTGTAAATTAGCGATATTGGTAAACCCCATCTGCACAAGAAACAACGCAGCTTGCAAGCTTCGTACACCATGATGACAGACCACAACAATCTCCTGATTACGTTCTAATTCCTGCCAGCGCTCTTGAATATCAGCCAAGGGGATTAAAATACTACCGGCAATGTGCGCATAATTAAATTCATGAGGCTCTCTTACATCAACTAACAGCACAGACTCATGTTGAGATTGTTTTTTTTGTAACTGGAGCGCAGTTAACGTTTTCATAAATTTTTCCTTAATGGATAACTGAGGTGACGCACGAATAAAAAACTTGGCTCGCAACGCGAAATGGTTAGTTGTGCATTTTATCTTTAAGTATTCCAGTTTAAAAGTGGCGTAGATTGACATAATGAGAATTGCTGCCGTCTTTATTTGTAAAGCCTCGCTGAACTCACTGCATTTCTTGAGCGAAGCTCTTTAGCCCGCCGCGCACTGCCTGTTTATTGGATAAGTCCAGTTTACTTACTTTTACGAAGTACCCTTGTTTTTTTGTCGTCGAGGCTTAAGGCAAACCGGTTATCCATCAAGACATCGCGAAAAAGGAGTGGATGTTGAATGCAGCGTTGGATAATTTGCCGCATAAGTTCATTTTTAGTGTGCTCGTTAATTCGTTTCACTTTGCGCGTGACCCTATCGGAAAGAAGATTAATACCTCTATCTGTTGCCATTTACACAGCGTGTTAGCAGCGCATGTCTTTAGAACCGCAGCAATCAAGCAAATAAACTCTCAACAATATGATTTAATAGGTTTTTTTTTGGTACGGTAAATGCTTTTCTCAAGTGGTAAGCAATAGCCTCAAAGCCCTTTTATTAAATCCTACCTGAGAAAAGAACATGAAAAAAATTACCCTTTTTGCTGGCCTCATCATCCTTAGCGCAACCGCTACCTTTGCAGAAGACGCTCCCAAGCCACCGCTCGGTTTTTTTGTCACCAGTGTCGGGCTGGGCAAAGGTGCTGATTTAGGCGGATTGACTGGTGCTGATGCTCATTGCCAAAAATTAGCTACTGCTGTGGGTGCTGGAAAGCGGACGTGGCGGGCATATTTGAGCACACAAGCACTGGCCAACAAGCCTGCAATCAATGCCCGTGACCGCATCGGTAAAGGCCCTTGGGCTAACGCCAACGGCGCTATCGTAGCTAACGATTTGGCCCATTTGCACGGCGACACGGTAGAACTCGGACAGCTAGGCAATAATGTGCATAGAAAAACGACACTCACCGAAAAGGGCGAGCCCATCAAAGGCGTGGGAGAAACACCCAATCAGCATGACGTGATGACGGGTTCAACGCCAAACGGCAGTGCCTATTCCGACTCAGCCGACCATACGTGCAAAAACTACACAAGCCATGGCGAAGGTATCGTCAGAGTCGGTCATGCTGATCGTACTAACCGTGGTGCGACGGGCGGCAATGTCTCTTGGAATTCAACTTACGACAGCAAAGGTTGCAGCCAAGAAAATTTGGTGAGCACCGGCGGTGCGGGGTATTTTTACTGCTTTGCCGCCGATTGATGGCGGCAAATCCCTAAGCTGTTTTAGGTTTTGCACGTTCCCAAGCGACTCGCGTCAGTGTTATTAGTTTGGCTGTGATCTTATATTCCGAACGACCATGAATTGCTTTATTGTGGAAGCCGCTAAAGCTGCCCCCAGGTAAGTATTCAGTCCCCCTCATTTGATCAGCTCATGACAGGCTTAATCCCACTTTTTCAAAGGGGGATTAAGCCTCGCTTTTGAAAAAAAGGGTAGATTTAGCCTCCCCCTTTGAAAAAGGGGGATTGAGGGGGATTTAAAAAATGGGCAATTTATAACCGCATCTTTTTTCTTAGCTTAATAACCATTCGCACCACCTCATATTATTCCTTCAACACAGCCTCAAGTTGCTGGTAGGCTTTGAATATTTTTATACGGTGCGAGGTAATCCGCCACTGAATCAGGTCTATCGGAATAAACAATACATTGTGCCACTCAGTTTCTGTGAGTGCGTCTAAATTAGTGTGCAAAAGGTTGGTGTTATTGGTGTCGGCCATAAAAATTAACGGGAGAAGGCTAGGAGTGTGCGCAAAGCTTTTCTGCCAGCCAGTTAATGATAAAAAAGTCGCGTAGGGGCTTGATTGTTAAAAAATTGCTATTTTTATCAGCGCACTAACAATGACCGTACAGACACCAATCAATGCGCGGTTTGTGATTTTAGTGACCTGTAGCCCTTAGCTATTTTTAGCTAAATGTGCGGCATAACCTAAATAGGTGTGCGGCGTGAGTGCTAATAATTGTTGTTTGGCGTGCTCTGGAATTTCAAGGGTGTGGATGAAAAGATGAAATTCTTCGGCGGTTAAGCGTTGTCCACGAGTGAGTGCTTTTAATTTCTCATAGGGTTTTTCAATGCCATAACGGCGCATGACTGTTTGAATGGGTTCGGCAAGCACTTCCCAGTTGTTATCTAAATCAGTATTTAGGCTGGTGCTATTAAGCTCTAATTTGCTGATGCCTTTTAAGGTTGCTTGTAGGGCAATGCTGGTGTGGGCAATGCCTACGCCAATGTTTCTTAATACGGTTGAATCGGTAAGGTCGCGTTGCCAGCGTGAGATGGGTAATTTTTCTGCTAAAAAGCTTAATAATGCATTGGCAATGCCAAGGTTGCCTTCTGAGTTTTCAAAATCAATGGGGTTGACTTTGTGTGGCATGGTCGAGGAGCCTACTTCGCCTGCAATGGTTTTTTGTTTAAAATAACCCAGTGATATGTAGCCCCAAATGTCGCGATCAAAATCAAGCAAGATGGTATTAAAACGAATGAGTGCATGAAAGTATTCTGCGATGTAATCGTGTGGTTCAATCTGAGTGGTGTAAGCATTAAAGTGTAAGCCTAAAGATTCTACAAAATGTTGCGCAAGGCTTGGCCAATCGACTTCTGGATAAGCAACACAATGGGCGTTGTAATTGCCCACGGCACCGTTGATTTTACCCAGTAAGTTAACTCCCATAAGCTGTTCGCGCTGACGTTGCAGTCGGCTGGCTACGTTGGCAAATTCTTTACCTACAGTGGTCGGTGTGGCGGATTGTCCGTGCGTTCTGGAGAGCATGGCTTGCGCCGCATAAGCATGAGCTATGTGGGTAATGCTAGTAATACAGTCGTCCATTTGTTGGCTTAGTAATTGACGTCCTTCTTTAAGCATTAAAGCGTAAGATAAATTATTAATGTCTTCTGAGGTGCAGGCAAAATGAATAAATTCACTGATGAGGCTTAATTCATTAAGAGCGCCTAGTTTTTCTTTTAAGAAATATTCTATGGCTTTAACATCGTGATTGGTGGTCTGCTCAATTTCTTTTATGCGTAGGGCATCTTGTTCGGAAAAGTTGTCTATGAGTGCGTTGAGATGCTGTTGTGCCGTTGCTGAAAAAGGCGGGACTTCGTTGATAAGTTCGTGCTCTGCAAGGGTTTGTAGCCAGCGTATTTCGATAATAACACGGTAACGAATTAAGCCATATTCACTGAAAATAGGGCGTAAAAGCTTGGTTTTTGAGGCGTAGCGACCGTCAATTGGCGATAGTGCGGTAAGGGTAAATAAGCTCATAGATCGTGTTGTGAGTAATAATAAATGAAGTTAAAGAGTGCACGGAAAGGCTGTTATGCCGCCAGTACGTTAAGTGAATATCTTAAACCAGTTTGCGGATAAGCTTGTCATTTTGTCGTAAGCTGACTACTGATAATGGTTGCGAGCCAACGTACAATGGTCCGCGATGCGGTGAATGAGCTGGTTATGAGGGCTTTAGCGGTGGGCAAGTAAAGGGATTAATTATTGGTGTAATCGTCATACCATGCTTTAAATTTTTCTGGGGGTATGGGGACGGAGCATAGGTAACCTTGTATTTTTTCACAGTGATTATTTTGTATACATTCTAATTCAGCAAGCGTTTCAACGCCTTCAGCAATCATTTCTAAACCTAAGCTGTCGCCCATCGCCATAATCGCTCTGACAATGGTTGCATTGCCGGGGATGTCTTGGATGTTACGGATAAATGAGGGGTCTATTTTAATTCGGTCAATTGGGAAGCGGGCTAAGTGTACGAGGCTGGTGTTGCCAGTACCAAAGTCGTCAATTGCCAGTTTTATACCCATCGCACGAAGCTTGTTTAAGATAGCAATGGATTCTATTGGATCCGTCATGACAACGTTTTCAGTGAGTTCTAGCTCAAGGTAATTGGGATCAATGCCTGTTTTTTCAATGATGGTGCTGAGCAGGTCGCAAAAATTGGCCTGTCTAAATTGCACCACGGAGATGTTGACGGCAACACGTAATTTAGGCAATCCTTGATTAATCCAGCGCGTATGTTGTTGACACGCTTCTGTTAAGACCCATTCGCCAATGGGAGAAATTAAGCCTGATTCTTCGGCAATGGGGATAAATTGCGCGGGTGAAACGAGCCCAAGCGTTGGGTGATGCCAGCGTAGTAAGGCTTCTATGCCAATCACTTGGTTGGTTTCGTATTGAATTTGTGGCTGGTAAAGCAGTTGCAGTTGCCCATTATTAACGGCGAGTTCAAGTTCTGTTTCAAGCGAAGGGCGTTCGGTAAGTTCTAAGGTGTCGGTATCTTTTGAATAAATAGTGTAGCCATTTCGACCATTTTCTTTGGAGGCGTACATGGCGCAGTCCGCTTTGTGCATGATGCCGTCGATGGTGATATCGTGCATGGGAAATAAGGCAACGCCTAAACTTGCAGTGACATTAATCGTGCGCTCAAAAATCAGTATGGGCTCGCGAATAGCGTTAATAATCGCCTGCGCCACGATATCGGCATGTTTGATTTCGCCTAAGTTTTGCAGAATGATGACAAATTCATCGCCGCCAAGTCTGGCAATGGTATCGCTTTCTCTAACAGTTTTGGTTAGTCTATTAGCAATGTTGACGAGTAATTGATCGCCAAAGCCATGTCCAAAAGTATCGTTAATTTGCTTAAATTGGTCTACGTCAATAAAGACTAAAGCAAAGGGGCGCTCACCGCGCTTGGCTTGATGACACGCTTGTAATAAACGATCTTTAAATAACAAGCGATTAGGTATGCCTGTTAGTTGATCGTAATGAGCTAAAAAATACAGCTCTTGTTGTTTGCGGTGAGAGATTTCTTCTAATAATTTATGTCCAGAAACAATTCCAGCATAGCGATTATCCGTGGTAACAATTAACCCATTGCACATGTTTTTCATGCCAATTTTAAGGGTAATATGCCAGAGCTCATCTATTGTTGTGTTGATATCAACAATAATGGGGTCTTTGGTCATTATTTCTCTAATTGATTTTTTATAATAGAGATCGCGAGAAAACGGTTTGAAGAAGATTTCAGTTAGCCGACCACGATCAATTAAGCCAATTGGAATAAAGTATTCATTAATAATGGGGGCTATCGATAGGGATTTATCTTCGACGAAAATGTCTAAAACGTTTAGGCACAATTCAGCTTCTGTAATGGGTTTAATGTTTTCCATTAACTGGCTTATGGTGATGCAGTTATTTAAAGAGTAGGCGCTATTATTTGGTTTTTGATTAGCATCATCTGCTTCTATGAATAATTTATCTTGGCTAGTTTTTTTCATAAAACATATAAATAATCATGAGTAGAAATTGGGTTTTGGGTAGTATTTTACAGGAATCATGTTAATGGCTGATGACACTGAAGAGGCGCGTTTATATCTTTGCGATAATGGTTCTTAGCTAGAGTGAACTGGGCTTAAAATTCATCCCAATCAGTATCATCACTGTTGCTGCTGCTGGTTACTAACGCTAAGCTTGCTGAGGTGTTTTGTTTGCCTTTGTATGTTTCTATTTTGGTGGGTAATTTAAGTTTAATTATTGGTTTAGATGCAGCGTGTATTGGGCTGTCAGAGAGTTTAAATACTTCCAATGAAAGTGATAAATTTTCTGATTGTTCGGCCATGGATTCTGCGGCAGCGGCGACTTGTTCAACCAGTGCTGCATTTTGCTGGGTAACGTCGTCCATTTGATTAATAGCATTGTTAACTTGCTCAATGCCTGTGCTTTGTTCGTCAGAAGCATTTGAAATATTGGCAATAATGGCGGTGACTTCGTCAATAGAGCCGACAATGTCTTTCATTGTGCGACCTGCTTGAATAACTAATTTACTGCCGTTTGCCACTTTAGTTTCTGAATCACCAATGAGTTCTTTAATTTCGCTGGCTGCTTTTGCCGCTTGATGTGCAAGTATACGTACTTCACTAGCGACCACCGCAAAACCTTTGCCTTGTTCGCCAGCGCGGGCGGCTTCTACCGCAGCATTTAAAGCTAAAATATTAGTTTGGAAAGAAATCCCATCGATAACCGCAATTATGTCGGCAATTTGTCGCGACGCATCGCTGATTTCATTCATTGTTGCAATCACTTCCTGCACGACATGATAACCTTTGCCTGCAACGTCAGAGGCAGCAATAGCGTGTGTGTTGGCGTTGTTTGCATTCACTGAGTTAGCCTGCACCGCAGTGGTGAGTTGTTCCATGCTTGCGGCTGTTTCTTGTAGGCTGGCAGCTTGTTGTTCGGTGCGGTTAGATAAGTCATTGTTGCCCATGGCAATTTCTTTGGAGGCAATGTTTAGATTTTCAGAGGATCTTTTTACGTTGGTTAATAATGTTTTTAATTTATCAACGGTAAAATTCATGCCTAGTTTGACCTGACCAAAAATGCCTGGGTAGTCTTCAGTGATGGTTTGAGTTAAATCACCTTTAGAAAGCGCCTCTGCAATCCGCAGTGCATCGTTTAAGCCATTCTCTGTAACGTCTGAAAGTTGATTAAGTAATTCGGATAAGTCACGGTTGTAGCCAGTTTTGTTTTGAGTGTTGATTTTTACACTGAAGTCACCGTGGTTGGCTGCGGTGTCAACAAAGTGTTGAATATCTTCAACAGTGCTTTCAAGTGAGTCTACAGTGTGATTTATGCTGTTTTTCATTTGTCCAAACACGCCTTGATAATCAATGGTGATGCGTTGACTTAAATCGCCTTGAGCCAGAGCATCGGCAACGCGCGTGACATCTTTTAGACCTGTATTGGTTGTTTCTGCTAGATCGTTAAGTGCTGAGCCTAAGTTTTTGGCATAACCTTGGTGTTTATTAAGATCAATTTGTTTACTAAAATCGCCATTTACTGCGGCATTGACACTGGTTTCAATATCAGCCACGACATTTTTAAGTGCGTTTTGCATCGTTTGCATAGCTAAAAGCAGCTCTCCAGTTTCTGCTTGGTTGTCTACTTGGATAATGCTGCTTAAATCACCGTGCGCAATTCTTTGGGCGACGTCAATGCTAAATTTTAAGGGTTTTATAATTGAATGAATTAAACCAATCCCTAAAAATAAGAGCAGTGTTACCGCGAGTATGCTGGCGATTAAAATTAACCATTGGGCTTGTTGTGCAGAATAATTAGCGAGTTTGTTATCTTTGTCCGCGTGCCTAGCATTGAGCTCAATTAAATTTTTGAGCATGACTTTGACATCAGGTAGGGCTTGGGTCTTTTTTAGTTGTTCTTGAAAGTTGATCGCTAATTGTTTTTGTTTTTCTGGATCATCATTAAGTGCTAGCGCTTCAATTGCCGTGCTAAGTGCTTTATTGCTTTGTTGCCAGGTGTTGAGTGCTGGTAAGAAAGCATTGAGTGCTTCAGTTTCTTTGCTGTCATGAATAAGTGGGACATAAATAGCTAAGCCTTTATTGATAGCTTCCCAGCCTTCTTTTTTGCTGGTTAAAATAGCGGTGAAATTAGTTTGAGCATCAAGATTTTTTTGGAAAGCAAGTGCTTTAAGATTGGCATATTTTACGGTCATTAGGCCGTCGTTAATCATATCCAAACCTACTATTGAAGGCAGTCGGACGTTATTAATAAGATTAAGCGAGGTTAATGTTTTTTGAAAACCATAGGTGCTGACTAAGCCGGTACCGATTAAAGCAAGTGATGAGAAGCATAAAAGGAATATTAGCTTAATTTTGATGCTTAAATTTTTCATTCTTAATTCCTGAGAGTGAATAAAGCTGGAAAAATTAGCGCACGTTCATAGGTTAAGAGGTCGCTAACCACCGCTTTAAATGTCTTGTGGTTAGCTTCTAATTTTAGATGATTATTTAATTTTTGCTTCTTTATAAATTACGTGCTTTCTAACAACGGGATCAAATTTTTTGATTTCCATTTTTTCTGGCATTGTTTTTTTATTTTTTGTAGTCGTGTAAAAGTGTCCGGTACCTTCGGTGGACACTAATTTAATTTTATCGCGCATAATTTATCCCCTTATACTTTTTGACCATTTTTACGCATATCAGCTAAAACAGCATCAATACCTTTTTTATCAATAGTGCGCATGCCTTTTGATGATAATCTTAGGCGTACCCAACGGTTTTCGCTTTCAACCCAAAAACGATGATGATGTAGATTGGGAAGAAAACGTCTTTTAGTTTTGTTATTTGCGTGTGAAACATTATTACCAACAACAGGGTGCTTTCCTGTTACTTGACAGACTCTAGACATGATGACCTCTTGGATGTGTCTTTATACAAAATAGCCCAGCTTTATACCAAAATTTCTTTTCAAGGTAAATCACTATCTATAAAATGTCGCAAGAATATACTCATTGAAGGAATAAAAATGGTCATAAAATTTGGTATGGTGATGGATTCCATTGCCCATATAAATATTAAAAAAGACACTAGTTTTGCAATGCTACTCGAAGCTGCTGCACGTGGTTGGGAGTTGCATTACATGGAGTTGAATAATCTGTACATGAGAAATGGCCGTGCTTATGCGCGTACCCGATTGCTTAAGGTGCGACGCGACGCGCAGCAGTGGTTTGAGTTTTATGGCGAGCAAGACCTTCCATTGGATGCGCTTAATGTCATTATGATGCGTAAAGACCCACCTTTTGATCAAGAATATATTTATGCAACGTATCTTTTAGAGCGTGCTGAAAGCATGGGTGTGTACGTTGTTAATAAACCTCAATCTTTGCGCGATGCTAATGAAAAATTATTCACTGCGTGGTTTTCAGAATGTTGTGCTGAAACGTTGGTAACGCGAGAAGGCTTCAGAATTAAAGAGTTTTTACTGGAACAAGGTGAGATTATTTTAAAACCTTTGGATGGTATGGGCGGCACGTCAATTTTTCATGTGCGGAAAGACGATCCAAATTTAAGTGTTATTATCGAAACCATGACCCAATTAAATACCCGCTTTGTTATGGCACAACGGTACTTGCCCGCTATTAAGGATGGCGATAAGCGTATCTTAGTCATTAACGGTGTGCCTGTGCCGTATTGTTTGGCACGTATTCCTGCGCAAGGCGAATCACGTGGTAACTTGGCTGCAGGTGGGCGCGCAGAAGGTCGACCTTTAAGTGCTCAAGATCGTTGGATTGCAGAATATGTAGGCCCAAGCTTGCGAGAAAAAGGGTTGATTTTTGTTGGTTTAGACGTAATTGGTGATAAATTGACCGAAATTAATGTGACCAGTCCTACCTGTGTTCAGGAGTTAGATGCACAATTTGGTCTGCGTATTTGTGCAACATTAATGGATCACATCGAAGTGGTTATTGGTGCGTAGAGCGCTTAGCGTGGTCGTAGGTTGATGATGACTTTAACATTTAGTCAGCGTCACCACGTTGTCTTTGGGATGGCCGTGTTGCTGGCTATTCTTTTGCACATTTCTGTGCCATGGTTTTTTTTTCAAAATAAGGTGCCGATAAAAACCAAGGCGCAAACAATTACGGTAGATTTGTTTAATGTGCCGGCTTTAAAAAAACAAACAGATGCGACTTCAGCGCGTCCAGAGCAGTTCTTGCCGCAGTCTGCTAAGTCATTGCCTGCCGAAATGGGAACAGAGCTTAATGCTGAGCGTACGGTTAGTCATGCTAAAATGTCAGAACGTCAGCCCGCAAAGCGTCATGCTGAAAAATCAAATGTGGCTAAAATCGATAAAGCGAGGGCATCAGTGAAAGTGTCTTCGGTTTTGCCGCGTCCTCACAAGGTTGCCGCGCCTGTCTTATCAATGGCAGCAGTGCAGCAGCACGTAGCAGAAATGGGCGCACATATCAGGCAGGATACTATTTATGCTGAACAGCAGTCAGTGACTCATGTGGCTGAAGTTAAAGCGAATAAGTTTTTGGCTTCGCAATATTTACATGATTGGGAGAGAAAGGTTGAGCGTATTGGCAATTTAAATTACCCTGAAGTGGCGGCGAAAAAAAATTTTTCAGGTACATTGACGATGGAAGTGACAATTAACCCTGATGGGAGTCTTCATGCTATTTTTATCACGCGTTCATCGGGTAATCGTCGCCTAGATGATGCTGCACTACAGATAGTCAAGATGAGTGCACCGTTTGCACCATTGCCTTCAGAATTACTTAAAGAGCTTAATCCTAAGGTATTAGGTATTACTAGGGTATGGAAGTTTTCCGATGAATCCATGACGACGAGATAAACTACGTTATTACGTTTATGATAGAAATCAATTATTTAAATAATCAATTTATTGTTGCAATGCCCGCTTTGGCAGACCCTGTCTTTTCTCATACGGTGACATTCTTATGTCAACATACTAAAGATGGTGCCTTAGGTATTATGATTAATCGACCCGTTAATATGACGCTTGGGGAGATTTTTACGCAAATGAATATTCCCATAAAGTCGTTAATTGCGGCAGAATCGCCAGTTTTTTCAGGTGGGCCTGTTCATCAAGAGCGAGGCTTTGTCTTGCACTCACCAAGTAAGCGTTGGCAAGCCACAATGTCGGTATCTGAGGACATTTATTTAACCACTTCGCGCGATATTTTAGAGGCGATTGCGGTGGGTGAAGGTCCCGAACATTATTTAGTTGCCTTAGGTTATGCTGGTTGGGGAGAGGGGCAATTAGAAAAAGAAATGGTCGCTAATTCATGGTTAACCACACCGCTTGGTACTGAGGTTATTTTTGAAACGCCCATTGATCAGCGTTGGTCTGCGGCGGCAGGACAAATTGGTATTGATATTAACAAATTGACCACACCGGCTGGTCATGCCTAAGGTTTCAGCGGATGCCACGGTATTAGGTTTTGATTTTGGGATGAAAAAAATTGGTGTGGCTGTTGGGCAGACTGTCACGCATACCGCAACGGGTTTGCAAACTATAAAATCACTTCAGCACGTTCCTAATTGGTTAGTTATTAGTCAATTAATTGCAGAATGGCGGCCACAGGGCTTGGTGGTGGGTATCTCAAGGCAGCATGATGGTACTGATAATATCGTCACGCCACGCATGTTAAAGTTTTGTCGTCAGCTGGAAGGACGCTATCAATTGCCAGTATTTCAACAGGATGAAATGCTCTCTACCTACGAGGCTAAACAATTATTATTTGATGATGTTCAACTAACTGCGACTAAATTATGGGCGGTGCAAGATCAATTGGCTGCGCAGCTTATTTTGCAATCGTGGTTAAATCACCACTCACTACAGGAGTTTCATGTTAACCATTGAAGAATTATTAACTAATCTTGACCTTGCGTTGCGTCAAGTGATTGAACAGCGCCAGTTGGTTAATCCAATGATGATAGGTATTCGTACCGGTGGGGTATGGATTGCCGAGCAAATGCATCAACGTTTAGCGATTGAAGAGCCTTTAGGATTGCTAGATATCAGCTTTTATCGCGATGATTTTTCTCAACTGGGTGTGCATCCGCATGTAAAGCCCAGTGCGATACCGGGGCATATTGACGGGCGCGATATTATCTTAATTGATGATGTCTTTTATACAGGGCGCACTGTACGTGCTGCACTTAATGAGATTTTTGATTATGGGCGACCAAATCAGGTAGTGCTTGCCGTATTAATCGAACGAGATGGCAAACAAATTCCTATTTCACCAGATTGTGTGGGCATGCGCATGGCTTTAAGTGCGTATCAACGCATTAAATTATTAGGGCCAGATCCTTTAGTGATTGAAGTAGAAAACATGCCGTTACACAGTGAAGGCGAGACGGTCAGATGAATAATCTGCAATTAAACGCTGAAGGTAGGCTTAAGCATTTCATTACTATTGAAGGCTTATCGCGTGAGTTATTAACAGAAATTTTAGATACTGCTGAGTCTTTTGTTGGTATCACTGATCAACAAATTAAAAAAGTGCCTTTATTGCGAGGTAAAACCATTGTTAATTTGTTTTTTGAAAACAGTACCCGAACTCGTACCACGTTTGAGCTAGCCGCAAAACGTTTATCCGCAGATGTCTTGAGCATGAGCATTTCTACGTCATCAACCTCTAAAGGCGAAAGCTTGCTGGATACTATTCGTAATCTTGAGGCTATGTTTGTGGATATGTTTGTGGTGCGTCATGGGATTAGTGGTGCGGCACATTTTATTGCCAGTCATACGGCACCGCATATTAGTGTGATTAACGCTGGGGATGGTCAGCATGCACATCCCACCCAAGCAATGCTTGATATGTTTACCATTCGACAGATTAAAAAATCGTTTATCGGCTTACGCGTAGCGATTATTGGTGATATTTTGCATTCCAGAGTGGCGAGGTCTGAAATTCAAGCGCTGAATATTTTGGGGGTTGAGGAAGTTCGAGTGATTGCGCCTAAAACCTTATTGCCAGCACATGTGCATACCTTAGGCGTAAGCGTGTGTCATGATTTAACTGAAGGTTTAAAAGATATTGATGTCATTATTATGCTGCGGTTACAAAAAGAACGCATGACCTCAGCCTTATTGCCTAGCGAAAGTGAGTATTTTAAGTGCTTTGGCTTAACAGAAAAAAAATTAAAAATTGCCAAACCTGATGCTATCGTGATGCACCCAGGCCCTATTAACCGTGGTGTTGAAATTGAGTCGCAAGTGGCTGACGGTAAGCAATCCGTCATTTTAAAGCAAGTAAGCAATGGGATTGCCGTGCGTATGGCGATTATGTCAATGGCAATGCAGCCAATGAGCCAATGATAGGATATTAATGAATAAAATTTTGATAAAAAACGGTCGAATTATTGATCCAGCTAATGCTATAGATCAGCTTGGAATGATTGCTGTGGCGGAGGGTAAAATTTTTGCAGTCATTGATATTCCAGCAGATTTTACTCCAGATTATGTGCTTGATGCGACGGCTCAGGTGGTTTGTCCTGGTTTTATTGATTTAAGTACGCGTTTACGAGAGCCTGGGCAAAGTCGTAAAGCAACCATAAAAAGTGAGGTGAGCGCCGCAGCCAGTGCTGGCGTGACCAGTTTGTGCGTACATCCTGATACCAAGCCGGTAATCGACACAGCAGCTGTGGCAGAATTAATTAAAGAGCTGGCGAATAAAGCAGGTTACCCACAAATTTATCCGATAGCTGCGTTAACTCAAAAATTAGAGGGTGCTGAATTAAGTTCCATGCTGGCACTTAAGCAAGCGGGCTGTATTGCCGTAGGTAACGGCAATCAGGCCATTAAAAATTTATTGATTTTACGACGAGCAATGGAATATGCCGCGAGTCATGATTTATTACTGATGTTTAGACCCAATGATTATTGGTTAGGGAATAGCGGGTGTGCGCATGAGGGTGTGGTGGCAACTCGTTATGGTTTACCAAGTATTCCTGACGCTGCTGAAACCATTGCCTTAGATCAGTGTCTTGAATTAGCTGAATTAACAGGGTGTAGAGTGCATTTTGGGCAATTGAGCTGTAAACGTTCTGTTATTAAGGTGCATCAAGCACTCAAATATGGCTTAAATATTAGTGCGGATGTTGCTATTCATCAGCTGCATTTAACTGAAAACGATATGTTGCCTTTTGACAGTGCTTACCATGTTTTGCCGCCATTACGGACGGAGCTTGATAAGCAATATTTACGTCAGGGACTTGCTGGAGGGTCAATTGCCTGTATTTGTTCTGATCATCAGCCGCATGATATTGATGCAAAATTAGGTGCTTTTCCTGAGACCGAGCCTGGCGTATCGTCATTAGAGACACTCTTACCCTTGATGTTAAAATTAGTCACTGAGCATGCCATTACTTTGGAACAAGGTATTGCTGCGTTAAGCTGTAATCCAGCAAAAACACTAGGGCTTGCCAGTGGCACTTTAACATCAGGTAGGTCAGCAGATATCTGTATTTTTAATCCCCATTTGCCGTGGCAAGTTAATGCTGAAAATTGGTTAAGTAATGGGCTTAATACGCCTTTCTGGGGGCAGACATTTACGGGTAGGGTGACGCATACTTTACAAGCAGGGCAGTGTATTTATACTTTGGCTGACTAAGCCATGACCGCATGCATTCATTACGGCATGCGGTCGTGTATTGAGCACTTGAAGCTTAACGGCGATAGTTATGACCATAAAAAATTTCCGTGACTTCACGGTTTAATTTCTTTTCAATTTCTGTCTTTTTAGCTTCTGTTAAATTACTTTCTTTTTCAAATAAATATTTTTCCAGTTCAGTTTCTTTAAGCATCATCTTGGTATGAAAAATATTTTCGTGATACACGTTGACATCAATCATCTGATAACTTTCTTGCGTATCTTTGGCGATATAATTTTGTATTGAGGTGATGTTGTGATCAATAAAATGTTTTTTACCAGAAATGTCACGGGTAAAGCCACGCACACGATAATCCATAATCACGACATCTGATTCGAAGCTATGAATCAAATAGTTCAGTGCTTTTAAGGGTGAAATGCGTCCACACGTTGAAACGTCAATATCTGCTCTGAAGGTGCTAATGCCGTTGTCAGGGTGGCTTTCTGGGTAGGTGTGCACGGTGATATGGCTTTTATCAAGGTGACCTAAGACAGTTTCTGGCAAGGGGCCAGGAGATTGGCTATTCATATTTGAGGGCGGTGCAACATCGCCTTCAGAGATAAGCATCGTGACGCTGGCACCTTGGGGATCATAATCTTGGTGAGCAATATTAAGCACTTGTGCGCCAATAATGTCAGCAACGTCTTTTAATATTTGCGTTAAACGTTTAGCGTTATACGCTTCATCGATATATTCAATGTACGCTTGTTGTTGTTCTGCTGGAGCGTAACAAATGTCGTAAATATTAAAACTGAGTGATTTGGTTAAATTGTTAAAACCATGTAATTGCAACTTGTTCAATTCATTAAACCTCGATAACTTCGTAATCATGGGAAATAGCTACTGATTTGCCTAACATAATGGAGGCGGAACAATATTTCTCTGCTGATAATTTGATAGCGCGTTCAACGGCCGATGCTTTTAAATCGTGCCCGCTCACAACAAAATGCAGATGAATTTTACTGAAAACGCTAGGGATAGCATCGACACGTTCCGCAGTGATTTTTGCGACACATTTTACAATGTCATTTCTACCTTTTTGCAAAATTTGTACGACATCAAATGAAGCGCAACCCCCAACTCCAAGTAATATCATTTCCATTGGGCGTATACCCTTATTTTGACCACCTAAATCAGGCGGTCCATCCATGATAACAGCATGACCACTGCCAGTTTCGCCAACAAACATAGCGCCGTCGACCCATTTGACTGTTGCTTGCATTTATTCTACCCTAAAGAAAAAAGACGCATAGAATAGCACATTATGACTATTCGTCACTTTTCCCGCGTATTTTTAGTCCTATTTTTATGATGATAATTTAGAGGTATTCTGTGTTGCCCCAAAAGCTGTTTAATAACTCCATGATTAAACATAGTATTTTCTTGTTGTTGTGGAGTTTTAGTAGGTTAGCACTAGAATAAGACACGGGTGTGTAGTTGTGGGCGTGTTTTTTGTTGTGATTTGGTAGGTTTTTTTAACGTAATTACTGGAGCGAAAAAATGGTCAATTTTAAAAAGTACGAGTGTGATGTGTGTGGTTTTATCTATGATGAAGCGGTTGGTGATCCTGATTCTGGCATAGCTCCTGGAACCTTATGGGAAAATATTCCTGATGATTGGCGCTGTCCTGAGTGTGGTGTAGGTAAAAATGATTTTAATTTAGTTAAATAAGCTGACAATGACTTTCCTGTTCTGTTGAGTAAGTACGGAAGCAATAAGCTTATTCTGTTTCATATAAAGCCGATGGTTAGTTTTTCTTAGGGTGAATAAATGAAGAGGCGCGGCAGTAATTTTTTGGGCATGGCTGTTCAGCGTTTAGTGAGTTTTATTATCTTAAAGCGCGCTAAGTTTCATGCAGTAAGTGACTTGACTTGTTAAAAAAATATGAGTCCCCATTATGGATAAACGGGAAAGAGTCCCTGCGTTTGCAGTGCTTTGTGAGCGTTATTCAGGTATTGGTGCTAAACGCAATAGTGTTTAACGCCTTACCTCTAAGCATAAAAGGGCTGCTTTCTCTAGTAAGTTGTATTGTTTTTGTGCGCACTTATGTGCGTTTTAGACGAACGCACTATCAAATCAAACATGACGTTGACGCGGGGTGGGCGTTGACAATCAATGCACAGCCTTTTAACGCAGTCGTCATCTTGCCTGAGAGTATCGTTACCCAATATGTATTGGTGTTATGTTATCGCGACCAAGCACCAGTAACGGCCAAGAAAATGTTTTGGTGTCATAACGTCACGCGGTCTTTGCTAGTGCTGCCAGATGCGGTAGGCCAGGCAGAGTATCAACAATTGATTGTGCGTTTGCGCACTCAGCACTTGGAAAGGCACTAGATTCAATGAAAAAAATTGAAATAAAGTGTAAATCGGTTACATAGTAAAGCTACGTTAGTTGTATTGTGAGTGGCAAAAAATTTAATTAAAAAAATAAGGAGAAATCGGATGTCAAAAGCTCAAAACTTACAGGATAATTTTTTAAATACCTTACGTAAGGAGCATACGCCTGTATCAATTTTTTTGGTGAATGGGATCAAATTGCAAGGTAAAGTCGATTCATTTGATCAATATGTCATCATGTTAAAAAATACTGTCAGTCAGATGGTTTACAAGCATGCGATCTCAACCATTGTGCCAAGTAAAGCCGTTAAAATGATTCGTGATGATGAAGAGACCGTTGAAGAATAATCTTAAAATACGCAGTGCTTTATTTAACTTTTGGTACTGGAGTGGGGCGATGAGTGTTTGATCGTCCGCAAACGGGTGAGCGAGCCGTCCTTGTTCATTTAAATTTTTATGCTAATCAAGAAGACCTGGCCGAGCTTAAAGAGCTTGCAAAATCTGCCGGTACAGATCCAGTGGAGGTGGTGACGGGCTCACGGCAGCGACCGGATCCAAAATATTTTGTAGGTAAAGGTAAATTAGACGAGCTTAAGTCCGTCGTCGAAGCGTGTCAGGCCGAAGTCGTTTTGTTTAATCATGCATTAACGCCAAGTCAGGAAAGAAATTTAGAAGGCTTTCTAGGTGTCCGAGTGGTTGACAGAAATGGCTTGATTTTAGACATCTTTGCACAACGAGCGCAGTCCTTTGAAGGCAAATTGCAAGTTGAGTTAGCGCAATTAAAGCATCTATCAACGCGCTTAGTGCGAGGCTGGACACATCTTGAGCGTCAAAAAGGCGGTATTGGTCTCCGTGGTCCTGGAGAAACACAGCTAGAAACAGATAGGCGTTTATTAAGTCTGCGTATTAAGCAAATTCAACAGCGTCTTGATAAAGTAGACAAACAGCGTCACCAAGGACGTAGTAAGCGGAAGAAAGCTGAAATACCCACAGTATCATTGGTGGGCTACACCAATGCAGGAAAATCAACCTTGTTTAATCAATTAACGGGAGCGGAAACTTACGCTGCCGATCAGTTATTTGCGACCTTAGATCCAACGCTACGCAGTATTTCTATGGCCACTAAGCATGAATTGGTGCTGGCAGATACGGTCGGTTTTATCCGACATTTGCCACATGAATTAGTCGCCGCTTTTAAGTCCACGTTGCAAGAAGCCAGTGAAGCAGATTTATTACTGCATGTTGTTGATGCGTGCAGTGAAGATCGTGATGAAATTATGGTGCAGGTCAATCAGGTGCTTACTGATATTAAAGCAGATAGCGTTAAGCAATTAGAAGTCTTTAACAAGATTGATTTGCTCGACACTATGCAGCCGCATATCGACCGAGATGAGCAGGGTAAGCCTAGGCGAGTATGGTTATCAGCGCAAACAGGCGCAGGCTGTGAGTTGCTTTTACAAGCCCTGTCAGAGCTTTTTGCGACCACACAAGTTAAGCGTCATTGCTTTATCGAGGCCAGTCAAGGTGATATTCGTGCACGATTATTTACTTGCGCAAATATAATTGAAGAGCATATTGATGAGCAGGGAACAAGTGAGTTAGTGATTGAAATTGATGTTAAATATTTAGGATTACTGAAGGGTGTTAAGACCGTGGAACTTGTCTAAAAAGAGCAATAAAAGCACCACTGATGTAGTTTTTTAAAAAAGCGAGAGTGTTTATCAATCAGAATTATGTGATTTACGATAGAATACGCATAGTTTTCAACCTTATTTTATGTGGTTACGTTTATAAGTCCCTTGTTTACCCTAACCCATTAAGCTAATTAATAATCCAATACGGAGTTGTGTATGTCCTGGAATGAGCCTGGCGGCGATAAAAAAGACCCTTGGAGTGGTCGGGGAGATCAAAATGGCCCTCCTGATCTTGATGAAGCAATACGTTCTATACAAGAAAAATTAACTAATTTATTCGCAGGTACTGGTGGTGGGGGCTCTTCTTCAGAGCCGCCATCATCAGGTAAGCCAATGAAAAGTTTATCAATTATTGGTGCTGGTGTGGCTTTTGTTTTATGGGGAGCCAGTGGCTTTTATATTGTCGATGAAGGGAATCATGGCGTTGAAACCCGTTTTGGTCAGTACATAGGCATTACTCAGTCAGGTTTACATTGGCATATTCCCGCACCATTTGAGCGTGTTGATCTTGTCAATGTTAAACAACAGCGGTTTATAGAAGTAGGGTATCGAAGCGGAGGCAGTGAGCAATTTAAAGGTTCAGTTCCCAAAGAAGCCTTAATGTTAACTAAAGATGAAAACTATGTTGATGTTCGTTTAGCCGTGCAGTATCAGGTTAAAGACGCGAAACAGTTTTTGTTTAATATAGTTAATCCTGCGGCGACCTTAAAACAAGTCACAGAAAGTGCTCAGCGTGGCGTTATCGGTGGCAGTACCATGGATTTCGTATTAACTGAGGGGCGCAGTGAAATTGTGACGCAGATTAAAAAAGAAATTCAGGATGTGATGGATAGCTATCAATCTGGTATTCAGGTTACCAGTGTGAATTTACAAGATGCCCAGCCACCAGAACAAGTTCAAAATGCCTTTGCTGATGCAATTAAAGCGCGGGAAGATGAGCAGCGCTTAATCAACGAAGCAGAAGCCTATTCCAATGATGTTGTGCCTAAAGCACGCGGCGCGGCAGCAAGAAAATTACAAGAAGCAGAAGGGTATAAAGAACAGATTATTGCCCAAGCAGAAGGGGATACCGTTCGTTTTACCAAGCTTTATGCAGAATATAGAAAAGCTCCTGAAATTACCCGTAAACGGATGTACATAGAATCCATTGAAACTGTGTTGTCTGAAACAAGTAAAGTAATGGTGGACGTAAAAGGTGGCAATAACATGATGTATTTGCCCTTAGATAAATTATTAGAATACAAACCAGCCGTTGCAAATACCAATGTAGGCGCGGTTAACGCTAATGAAGGTTTAATCATGTCACTATTCCGCAAGTTGCTTCGGGTGAAGAGCATAATATTGAACGAGCTTCAAGCCGTAGCCGTGATTCTAGGGGACGCTAATGACACAGAATAAAATTATACTCGGAGCAGTGAGTGTACTGGTTGTCATCTTAATGATGAGTACCTTTACAGTTTATGAAACAGAAAAAGCCATTAAATTTAGACTAGGTGAAATTGTCAAAAGCGATTATGCACCGGGGCTACACTTTAAACTGCCCTTAATTAACAACATCAAATTATTTGATGCCCGCATACAAACTATGGATTCACGTCCTGAGCGGTTCTTAACTGCAGAAAAGAAAAACGTTATCGTGGATTCATTTGTAAAATGGCGTATAGGCGATGTAACTAAATTTTATACAGTTGTTGCTGGTGATACAGATCAAGCTAATCTACGCTTAGATCAAATCATTAAAGACGCTTTTCGTAGTGAATTTAGCAAACGTAATATTAAACAGTTGGTGTCCACAGATCGCAGTGCAATCAGAGAAATTTTAATTAAAAATTCCAAACAAATTGCAGCAAATTTAGGTATGGATATTTTAGATGTGCAAGTCATGCGTATTGATTTACCAGAAGAGGTGAGTGCTTCGGTGTTCAGTCGTATGGAAGCAGAGCGTGAGCGCGTAGCGCGTGAGTTCCGTTCACAGGGCGCAGAAGCAGCCGAGAGAATTCGTGCAGATGCGGATCGTCAACGTGTGGTGACCTTAGCGAATGCTTATCGTGAAGCAGAAAAGCTACGTGGTGAAGGTGATGCAAGTGCCGCAGAAATTTATGCCAATGCCTATAGCCAAGATAGTGAATTTTATAATTTTTATCGTAGTTTAAGCGCATATAAAAAGACCTTTGGCAGTTCAAGTATGATTATGCTTGATGCTGATTCTGAGTTCTTTCAATATTTTAAAAAGCAAAAATAAATCATCATTTCGCTTTATAATCTAAGTTTTACCAAAGACGCTCCATTTATGGGGCGTTTTGTTTGAGTGGATAATCAAAATGCAACACCTTGTCTCAGCAAAAAAATCATGGCTTTTACCCGAAGGTATTGAAGAAGTATTACCTGCGGATGCCAAACATTTAGAACATTTGCGTCAAACATTATTAGCAGTGTTTGACTGCTGGGGGTATGACTTAGTCATTCCTCCGTTTATAGATTATGTTCATTCATTATTGATTGGTGCTGGGCATGATCTGGATTTGCAAACCTTTAAATTAACCGATCAAATCAGCGGTGAATTACTGGGTATACGTGCAGATATGACTCCTCAAGTGGCAAGAATTGATGCGCATAATCTTAAATATGATTGGCCTACGCGCTTATGTTACGTTGGCACAGTGCTGCATACCCGAGGTAATCCCTTAGAAAAAAATCGTAGCCCCATGCAAATTGGTGCAGAATTATACGGTCATCATGGGCTGGCCAGTGATCTTGAAATCATCAGTTTAATGTTAGAAATGTTAGCAATCAGCGGTGTACAAAATGTCCATCTTGATTTAGGTCATGTTGGCATTTATCGGGCATTGACTCAGCAAATCAGCTTAACGTGTAACCAAGAAGCAGAATTATTTGAAATATTGCAGCGTAAAGCCAGCCCCGAATTAACTGCCTTTGTTGAGCAATTACCCATTAATGTAGCGGAAAAAACTTTATTATTAGCGTTGCCAGAGTTAAATGGAAGTGACGATGTCCTTGCAACAGCAGCACATATTTTTAGTGACAGTCTGCCAGCAGTAAAGCAAGCACTTGCAGATTTACAGGTGTTAACTAAGCAATTAACTGCACGTTTTCCTAATTTAATAATTAGCTTCGATTTGGCTGAATTGCGTGGCTATCATTATCATACGGGTATTATTTTCGCCGCGTTTATACCATCCATGGGGCGTGAAATAGCACGAGGTGGTCGATATGATAATATAGGCGCGGTGTTTGGACGAGAACGACCTGCAACAGGTTTTAGTGCTGATTTAAAACAATTATCGGTGTTAAGTAAGCAAACTGTTCAGACTGAGACTAGCGAAGCTATTTTTGCGCCATGGCTTGATGAGCAAAGTTTGCACGAATATATTAGAGATTTGCGCGCGCAAGGTCGCCGTGTTGTTCAGCAATTGCCTGAGCAAATAGGGGGAGCAAAAGAATTAGCGTGCACAGCAACGCTGGAAAAAGAAAACCAAAATTGGGTTATTAAACCTTTAATGTAGATGTGTATTTTTATGGAAACCAAAATGGGAAAACGGGTGATTGTAATCGGCACTCAATGGGGTGACGAAGGTAAAGGTAAGCTTGTAGATTTATTAACTGAACAAGCACACGCAGTGGTGCGTTTTCAAGGTGGTCATAATGCTGGACATACCTTGGTGATTAAAGGTGAAAAAACTGTATTGCATTTAATTCCATCAGGCATTCTTAGAGAAAATGTGCACTGCTTGATTGGTAATGGCGTAGTGCTCTCTCCTAAAGCCTTGCTGGATGAAATAGATATTCTGGAAAAAGCCGGCATTCATGTTAAAAATCGGTTGTTAATCAGTGAAGCATGCACCTTAATTTTACCTGTTCATGTAGCCATTGATCAGGCAAGAGAAACAGCGCGTGGCAAAAAAGCGATAGGCACAACTGGACGTGGCATAGGTCCCGCCTATGAAGACAAGGTAGGACGACGTGGTTTGCGCGCTGGAGATTTGTTTAATGCTGAATTATTTGCAGAGAAACTAAAAGAATTAATTGATTATCATAATTTTATGTTAACCGAATATTACCATTCGGAAGCTGTTGATTTTCAAACAATATATGATGAAACGATGGCTTATGCAGAGCTTATTAAGCCCATGCTATGTGATGTAAGTGAGCTTTTGTATCGTTACCACGACGAAGGACAAAATATATTATTTGAAGGTGCTCAAGGGGCTTTATTAGATATTGATCACGGAACATTTCCTTATGTCACCTCATCAAATACTACTGCAGGTGGAGCGGCGACAGGTTCTGGCTTAGGTCTGCTTGATTTTGATTATGTCTTAGGGATTACAAAAGCGTATTCCACGCGAGTAGGTAACGGTCCTTTCCCAAGTGAATTACATGATGCTGCAGGCGAACATTTAAGTGCTAAAGGTTTTGAATTTGGCGCGACGACTGGTAGAAAAAGACGCACGGGCTGGTTTGATGCGGTAGCAATGCGTAAATCAGCAAAATTAAATAGTGTAAGCGGACTCTGTTTAACCAAGCTTGATGTCTTAGATGGCTTAGAAACCTTAGGTATTTGTACCGCATACCGTTTACACGGGCAGTTAACTGAGATCGCTCCCTTAGGTGCGGATCAATATGAGCATTGCGAAGCGATTATTGAATATTTGCCAGGTTGGAGCGAAATAACTGCAGGAGTGACTGATTTCTCAGCATTACCAGACAACGCAAAAGCGTATATTGCACGTATTGAAGAGCTTGTTGGGGTAAAAGTAACTATTTTATCAACAGGTCCAGATCGAGATGAAACCATAATTATGGAGCATCCATTTGCTGCTTAATGGCTGATAATCTGGGGGGCAGCGGCGTAAAGTCGCTGCTCACGCTGAGGTCAGGTGACTGTTTAAATAAAGTTAGCTGCGTTTATTTAAGAATAAATCCAGCACTTCTTTGGTTCTGACATTGTTCTTACGCATTCTAGCAATCAAGCTCATGTACATTTCACGTAAGATAAAATAACCCCGATCAGGAAACTTTTCCATAAAATTAAGCATCGCTGTCCCGTCCACTTTAGCGATTTCACATTGTGTGCAAGCAATGACTTCCGCGCTGCGTGGTTCGCCATCAAACATAGATAATTCACCAAAAAAATCATTTTTTACCAAGCGTGCCAAGTTATGTAATAAACGTCCTTGTTCATCATTAATAAGCAGGCTGACTTGCACTACGCCATTTAAAATAAAGAAAACATCTTGAGTCTCTTCCTTTTCTTCAAGAATCACATCAGTGGCTTGATATTGAATAATTTTAAAGGGCACATTGTCTATAAAATCAGGATCGAGAAGTAATTCTGTTAAGTTGATCATGGGTGATTTTTTACCTTAGGAGCTTGCGTTAATTTATATTTATTGCTTAGAAAAAAATGAGTTTTAAGCGATTATAGTGGCATTTACTGGGTGTTGTTTTGGGCTGATCTGGTTTGGTGATTAATATACCTAAATTTCAGTCTGGGTGCATCGTATATAAATAATCAACGAGTCATTAAGGGTTTGGCGAAAAAGCATCCAGCCCCTACGACATAGCTAACTTAGATTTCACTTAGTGATTAACCCTTATTATGAATAGTACAACTACACGCCAGAGTACCTTAGGTGAGAATGGTTTGTGTTATGTTCCCTTTATCGTTGCCATGTTTGTTATGGGTACGCTTGATAAATTAACTTGTCCATCATGAAAACCCCTTTTATTGTATTCAGCACCGCAGCTTGCCATCTTTGCGAACAGGCTCATGAGATAATAGAGTTGGTCTGCGCGGTAGACAAGTGCGTGGTTTTTACTACTATTGATATAGCAGAACACGAACATTGGCAGCGTGCTTATGCTACGCAAATTCCTGTTGTATACCATCCTGACACACACACAGCTTTAGTTTGGCCCTTTGACCAAGCAAAGCTCATTGCATTTATAGAGGCATTAAAAAATGATTGAAAAATTCCGAATTGAAAAAGACAGCATGGGTGAGTTAAACGTCCCTTCAGATGCTTTGTATGGTGCACAAACGCAGCGTGCGATAAACAATTTCCCAATCAGTGGGCTTACCATGCCAATGGAGTTTATACGAACCATTGCCTTAATTAAAAAAATAGCGGCCTCGGTTAACGTCGAGCTGGGTGAATTAGAGCCTGCAATCGGTAATGCTATTATTGAAGCGGCTCAGTGTATTACTGAAAATCAGTACGAAGAACAGTTCCCTGTGGATATATTTCAAACGGGTTCAGGTACCAGTACCAATATGAACTTAAATGAAGTGATTGCGCAATTAGCCTCAGAATTAATTGGTCAACCCGTGAGTGCTAATGACCACGTCAACTGTGGTCAAAGCAGTAATGATGTTATTCCTACTGCACTGCACGTGAGTGCGGTGGTAGAAAGTCAATTAACATTAATTCCTGCGCTGGTGCATTTGGCCGAGACGATTGAAAACAAAGCGGCTGATGTGGTTGATGTGATTAAAACGGGTCGCACGCATTTAATGGACGCTATGCCAATTCGTATGAGTCAAGAGTTAAGTGGTTGGGCATTACAAATTCGTAATGGCATTGATCGAATCAACACTACCATGCCGCGTTTGTATAAATTAGCACAAGGCGGAACTGCTGTAGGTACGGGTATTAATGCCCATCCAGAGTTTGCTCAAAAATTTGCTGAGGCGTTAACGCTTGAAACTGGACTCATGTTTTCACCTAATGATAATTTTTTTGAAAGTTTAGGCTCACAAGATGCCATGGTTGAGCTTTCTGGACAATTAAAAGTTATTGCCGTGAGTTTGATGAAAATTGCGAACGATTTACGCTGGATGAACTCAGGGCCGTTAGCAGGTTTGGGTGAAATTGTATTGCCAGCCCTTCAGCCAGGAAGCAGCATTATGCCGGGTAAAGTCAATCCCGTAATTCCTGAAGCTGTGGCGATGGTGGCCGCGCAGGTTATTGGCAATGACACCACCATTACTATCGCTGGTCAATCGGGTAGTTTTCAACTTAATGTCATGTTGCCCGTTATTGCCCATAACATCTTACAAAGTATTGCGTTATTAAGTCAGGCAAGTACGGTATTAGCAGATAAGGCTATCGCAGGATTTACTGTTAACGAAGCGCATTTACAGCAAGCACTTGCTAAAAATCCAATCTTAGTGACGGCGTTAAATCCAATTATAGGCTATGCAAAAGCGGCTGAAATTGCTAAAGCGGCGTATCAACAAGGACGTCCTATTATTGACGTGGCGGCTGAAATGACAGACCTAAGTTTGGCAGAATTAAGCCGATTATTAGATCCAGCGTCGTTAACAGACGGCGGTATCAAGGGCTAAGCTAAGGACAGTAAGTGGCTTAAGTTGAGATGATAAGGTAACGTAACGTAACGTAACGTGCAATAAATCCCTCTCTTAGGCTTATTACAGCGGTGAGGAGCGGACGAATATTTAGTGCTAACATTTCAAGTCCGCGCTTTATCGTGGGGTAAGTGCAGCATAACTTGCGATGTTAGCGTTATTGCTTAATTTAAAATAGACATGCCTTTAATTTGTACGAAAACGGCTTTGCCATTGCTCACTTTTAAAAGCAATGCTGATTTGCGCGTAATGTGAGCTAATAACGGTTGTTGTCCAACAGTTAAGCGCACGATACTTTGCCCATTGTCACCCTCTGCACTCTCCGTAATAATCGCGGGCAACACATTGAGAATACTGGTGGCGCGAGGACTTTCCAAAACAATACTGACATCACGTGCATAAATTTGCACGCGCAACGGCGTGCCAATTTTTGCCTCAATTGCTGGCAAGCTTAACGTGCCACCAGCAAATGCTACGCGGGTTAAATGAAACGCTGGCTCGTGGTCTAGTACTGTGGCATTCCACACGGTAGTGGCCTCGCGGTCTTGTGATAATGGTAAGTCTAAACGACTCAATGTTTCTGATAATACGCCCGACGCTTGTACTTTGCCCGCTTCCATAATCACCAAATAATCTGCCAATTGTGCAACTTCTTGATGTGAATGAGTCACGTAAATAACAGGGATTTTTAATTGCTGATTTAATTGACTGAGAAAGGGCAGAATTTCTTGTTTGCGTTTGGCATCAAGCGAAGCAAGCGGCTCATCCATCAATAAAATTTCTGGATTTAAAACCAACGCGCGGGCAATGGCGACACGTTGTTTTTCACCGCCTGATAAACGTTCAGGCAGGCGATCAAGTAAGTGTTCAATGCCCAGTAAATGAATAAGTGTTGGGCAGTGAAATGACTCTATTTTTGAGCTGAGGAGGTTTGCTTTAAGCCGTTTTAAACCAAAATTTAAATTGTCTCGTACTGTTAAGTGTGAAAATAAATTTGCATCTTGAAACACATAACCCAGTGGTCGTTTATGCGTTGGCAAAAAAACACCCGTGTCACTGTCTTGCCAAATAGTGCCGTTAATTTCTAAATAGCTTTGTTGAGGGTATTGTAAGCCTGCAATGCACCGCAATAGCGTTGTTTTACCGCTGCCAGAATGTCCAAATAAAACCGTCACGCCTGAATTTGGCAACGTTAACTCAGTCGACAATTGAAATTCGTCATAATCGAGTTTGAAGCGAGCGGTAATCGAATTATTCATTTAACGTGTGGTGTAGTGTTTAAAACGCTGTAAAGAATGAACAGCACGGTAAAAGAAAATCCCAGCAAGCCACCAGCAAGCCAATGTGCTTGGGTATACTCTAAGGCTTCAACGTGGTTATAAATTTGCACCGAGACCACGCGCGTTTTATCAGGAATGTTGCCACCAACCATTAATACCACGCCAAATTCACCAACGGTATGCGCGAAACCTAAAATGGTCGCAGTTAAAAAACCTGATTTTGACAACGGTAAAACGACACTAAAAAACGTATCGATAGGGCTAGCACGCAAGGTGGCGGCGGCTTCTAACGGTTGTTGTCCAATGCTTAAAAAAGCAGTTTGCAAGGGCTGCACCACAAAGGGTAGCGAATATAACACCGATGCCACAACCAAACCTGCGAACGTGAATGGCAAGGTACCCATGCCAAGCCAAGTAGTCAATTCGCCGATTAGCCCATTTTTACCCAATAAAACTAACAAATAAAAGCCTAAAACGGTGGGCGGCAAAACCAAAGGCAATGCCACGAACGTATTGATAATGCCTCGCCATTTTGACTGAGTTCGTGCTAACCACCACGCCAATGGAGTGCCGAACAGTAACATCAACACCGTAGCAAGGCTGGCAACCTTAAAGGTCAGTAGTAGTGTGGCAAAATCAGCAGAAGTGAGCATTTTAGTTAGGTAAGTCGTAGCCGTATTTATGAATAATGGCTAAAGCGGGAGCAGATTTTAAATAATGAAGTAATGCGGTCGCGGCTGGATTTTTTACGCCCAGTGTTAATAAAACAGCGTCTTGTTTAATCGGTGCATAAAGTGTGTGGGGCACAATCCAACCTGAACCACTGGTGATTTTGCCATGTTCACTGACTTGTGACAGTGCCACGAAGCCTAATTCGGCATTGCCAGTGCTAATAAATTGATGCGTTTGAGAAATGTTTTCACCCATCACACACAACGGTTGTAATGTGTCGAGCAGCTTTTTATTTTTTAAAAATTCAATCGCCGCAGCACCGTAAGGGGCTAATTTTGGATCAGCTAAGGCAATATGCTTAAAACTCCCTTTGCTTAGTATTTCACCTTGAGCATCGATATAATTCGGCATACTCGACCATAAAACCAATTTCCCCAACGCGTAAGTAAAACGGCTATCCGCTATGATAAGTCCTGCTGCCTTTAATTTCGCTGCGCTTTTATCATCAGCCGCTAAAAACACCTCAAACGGTGCGCCGTTTTCAAGTTGTGAGACAAATTTTCCTGACGAACCAAATGAGAGTTGCGCAGTGTGTCCAGTGGCTTTTTTAAATTCAGCAGCGATTTCGGTCATTGGTTTAGTAAAATTTGACGCAACAGCTACAAGCGTTGTTTCGGCATAACTTGATAAAGAAATGGCAAATAGACCGAATGCTAATAATGATTTCATTGTTTTAAACATCATGATTCACTCCTACGTTAAATACAAAAAATATGATCAGTTACAATGAACTTAAAAATACGATTAAATCCATTCTTTCTCGATTATCAAAACCAATATGAAAATCTTGGTCATAAAAATCTAATACATTAGCCATTCCGTTGTAATCAATCCTCAGCGCGAATATAACGGAGAGAACCACACTGGTCGCGGCACCATTGTTACGCAAACCTAACCGTAACGGGTGTTAAATTAGTGCCAGAAGTTGGGTCTTTATATTGCTTGGTAAGCTAGCTATATGACATAAGCTTATTATTTGTTCGAGCTTAGCTGGGCCGCCAAAAAAGCTTAACTTGCTAGCAGTGTAGCTGCTTTGTCTAGTCTATCATTAATTGCTTGCCAATTGGCAGTGCGAGGCGGTTGTTCGACTAAAATCATCGTTAACTGGAGCGCGTCGGCGTGTCTTAATGCAGCATAAAGTGCACGGGCGTAGTGTTCAGCCGTGGTCGGCATGGTGATAATCTGCACTGCGGCGCAGGATGGCTGTGACTGATAAGCCAATAAGCCTAATTGCTGCCCTAAGGCTAGGTATTTTTCAATAGTAGCGGGTAAGTTTTCTTGGCTACATAGATAGGTTGGGGTGCGGGGGGCGTAGTGAACAGCCATCATGCCAGGTGCTCGCGGACTTAAATGCGTTGCCTGAAGTATGTCCGTGTGCAAAAACTGGGCAAGTTCTTCAGTGCTAATATGACCGGGTCTAAGCAAGCTCGGCTGAGCACCGCTTAAGTCCAAAATGGTTGATTCTAAGCCAACCTGACACGTGCCACCATCTAAAATTAACGCAAGTTTATCCCCTAGTTCTTCTTCAACATGCAGTGCTTGCGTTGGGCTAATGCGGCAATAACGGTTTGCTGAAGGCGCAGCAATGCCGCCATCAAAATGCTGTAATAAGGCGAGAGCAACAGGATGATTGGGCATTCTTAAGGCAATAGTCGCTTGTCCACCCGTAACTTCTAAGGGAACGTGGTCGTGTTTTTTTAATACCAAGGTGAGGGGGCCTGGCCAAAACTGCTCAGCTAAGCGATACGCCGCGTCAGGTATCTGGAGTGCCCAATCGGCTAAGGCGGTCTGATGTTTTATATGGACGATTAACGGATGCTTAGCGGGGCGACCTTTTGCCGCAAAGATCTGTTGTACTGCCTGTGGATTAGCAGCATCAGCACCTAAGCCATAAACCGTTTCCGTGGGAAAGGCGACCAATTGCCCGTGTGCTAATTTCTCTACAGCAAGCGTGATAGCATTGGCTTGGCTTGCTGGAATAATGCGAGATGAAGAGGGTGTGCAAGCTGTCATGAGAAGAGCATAAAGGTGTTAATGTGATTAAGGGTAAGTCGTATGAATAAGTGATGACACGCGGCTTGCAAGCAACACCACGCCCACACTTTAGAGCTTGAACTGTTTGCAGGACTAAAAAGGCGTTAGCTTTTTTAACCAAAGACTAACGCCCTTGGACGTCACCATGTTGTCCTAATAAATTTTACCTAAGCACTTAGGCGAGGAGAAGTCATCGTGCTTATTTTATGTTAAAGCAACGCATTCGCGTATAATTTGTGCAATTACAACCTTTCTTTAGGAAGCTAAATCATGTCAATGTCGGTAAGAAAAATCACCCATCCCGTTTTGGTTGGTCATGTCAAAGTCGGTGGTGGCGCACCGATTGTAGTCCAATCAATGACTAACACTGATACCGCCGATGTGGCGGGAACAGTTAAGCAAATCATCGAACTTGCAACAGCTGGATCAGAGCTGGTGCGTATTACTGTAAATTCAGAAGAGGCAGCCAGCGCGGTTGCCGAGATTCGTAATCAATTAATCCAACAAAATTGTGTTGTGCCAATCATTGGCGATTTTCATTTTAATGGTCATCGTTTGCTTGAGAAATATCCAGAATGTGCAGAAGCCTTAGATAAATATCGCATTAACCCAGGTAATGTTGGGCGCGGTAAAAGTCGTGATCCCCAATTTCAGCAAATGATTGAATTTGCTTGTCGCTACAATAAACCGGTCAGAATTGGTGTCAATGGGGGCAGTTTAGATCAAGCTGTGTTAATGCGTTTATTGGATGAAAATCGTGCGTTAGCAACACCTGAGCCCTTGGCAGCCATCACTCGTAAAGCGATTGTGATGTCTGCGCTAGAAAGTGCAGCAAAAGCTGAAGAGCTGGGTTTGGGACGGGATAAAATTATACTTTCTTGTAAAATCAGTAATGTACAAGAATTAATCGCCATTTATGAAGATTTAGCAAGTCGCTGTAATTATGCTTTGCATTTGGGCTTAACTGAAGCGGGCATGGGTTCAAAAGGCATTGTGTCGTCAGCGGCGGCTTTATCAGTGCTCATGCAGCAAGGTATTGGCGATACTATTCGCATTTCACTCACTCCAGAGCCAGGTGCCTCAAGAACACAAGAGGTCATTGTTGGACAAGAGATTCTGCAAACAATGGGCTTCCGTTCGTTTACCCCGATGGTGATTTCGTGTCCGGGCTGTGGACGCACCACTAGCGATTATTTTCAAAAATTAGCGATGGATATTCAAGGCTATTTACGCGATCAAATGCCAGTCTGGCGTGATCAATATCCAGGCGTAGAAGCCATGGAGGTTGCGGTGATGGGCTGTGTAGTCAATGGGCCAGGTGAAAGTAAAAGTGCCAATATTGGTATCAGTTTGCCAGGCACAGGTGAAGTCCCCGTAGCACCTGTTTATGAAGACGGAGAAAAAACGGTGACCTTAAAAGGCGATCATATTGCCGAAGAATTTCAAGCCATTGTTGAGCGTTACATTGAACGTCATTATGGTCAGCAAATAGATACGCCGCTGTAAACGCCCACAAAATAGTGCTCAAGCAATGACTTTTTCAGCAAAAGATTTTATTGAAACCGAAGAGGGCTTATTGTTTGCGTTAATTCCAGCCGCAGCTGAGCACAATAAGTTGCTGTGTTGTTTGCGTTATGTAAAAGAGCCCTTGCTCGGCTGGAAAAAATACCCTACGCAGCAAGCAAATAGTTTTTTACAGAACCATTACCCCAAGTATCTTTATTACTCAGCGCAGTTAGATGCACATGTACACGCAGTGCCTCGCGCCAACATCACTAAGCATTACCAACCTAAACCCAGTTTGCAGCGCTTATTACAGCGTGAGCCTTGCGATCAGGTGGAGGCTGATGTTCATACCTTGTGTGCATTATTGCAGGCAACAGGCATTGAATTATCTTTACTGGGCATTACAGGTTCAATTTTAGTAGGCGTGCATAATGCCGCGTCAGATATTGATTTAGTCTGTTACGGACGCGCTATTTTTCAGCAAGTCCGTACACAGGTTGCACACTTGATAACTGAAGGGCGGTTGTCTGTGTTAAGTGCTCAAGATTGGCTAGACGCGTATGCGCGGCGCAGCTCAAGTTTATGCTTATCAGACTATATCTGGCACGAGCAGCGCAAAATTAATAAAGCACTCGTTAATAATAGAAAGTTTGATTTAAATCTATTGATTGAAAAGCCCCGTGACCTTGGCTTGGGCTATAAAAAAATACGCACAACATGTTTACAAGCACAGGTAATTAACGATGACTATGCGTTTGATAATCCAGCTGAATGGGTGATTGCTTCCGCCGAGGTGAGTGTAGTGATGTGTTTTACTGCAACGTATACAGGGCAAGCGCGTGCGGGTGAATGGATTGAAGTCGCGGGTGTAGTAGAAGAAAATGCGCAAGGCGACACGCGTATCGTTGTTGGCTCAACACGCGAAGCGGAAGGCGAGTACATTAAAGTGCTTCGTCATAAGTTATAAACGCTGTCTCGCCTTATTGCGTAGCCAAATGGTGGGCGTGCGTGAAAACTGTTAATTATCCCCTAAGCAAGTGACGCAGCGTTCAGCTTGATTTATTAATCCTTTAATTTACCTTAACTATTTAGCATGAGTAACGATTATAACGCCGCCGCAATTGAAGTATTAAGTGGCTTGGAGCCAGTACGTAAGCGTCCTGGAATGTATACTGACACCTCACGTCCTAATCATTTAGTGCAAGAAGTGGTTGATAATAGTGTTGATGAAGCCTTGGCAGGACATGCTGATTGCATCGACGTTATTTTATGTAAAGACGGTGCTGTACAGGTACTTGATAATGGCCGCGGGATGCCAGTGGATATTCATCCAGAACAAGGCATTCCAGGTGTTGAGGTGATTCTTACGCAATTACATGCAGGCGGTAAATTTTCTAATAAAAACTATCAGTTTTCAGGAGGATTGCATGGTGTTGGGGTGTCAGTGGTCAATGCCTTATCGGCTAAATTAGAGGTTGAAGTTAAGCGTAACGGCAAAGTCTTTCGTATGGAATTTGCTGATGGCGATAAGCAATTGGACTTACATGAAGTCGGCGTAGTGGGCAAAAAAAATACTGGCACCTCAGTTAAGTTTTGGCCAAATGAAAAATATTTTGATTCCAATAAAATATCGGTATCAAAATTAAAGCATAACTTACGCGCCAAAGCGGTACTGTGTTCGGGTTTAAAAATTAGCTTACAGGTCGAGCAAACGGAAGAAAGTTTTGTTTGGTATTACCAAGATGGCTTAAAAGAATATTTAGTAGATAACTTGGGCACATTAGACTTTGTTCCAGAGCAGCCTTTTTTAGGGCACTCAGAAGCCCCTCATGAAGCCGTAACTTGGGGCGTGGTCTGGACAGTTGAGAATGTCCAAGAAATGATCGCTGAAAGTTATGTAAATTTAGTGCCCACCGCGCAGGGTGGGACGCATGTAAATGGCTTGCGCGCAGGCTTGACCGAAGCCATTCGTGAATTTTGTGAGTTAAGAAATAGCCTGCCGCGTGGGGTAAAAATTGCGCCCGAAGATGTGTGGGAAAATTGTCATTACGTATTGTCCGTTAAATTAGCCGATCCACAGTTTTCAGGGCAAACCAAAGAGCGTTTAAGTTCACGCGAGTGTGTGACATTTATTTCAGGCGTAGTAAAAGACAGTTTTAGCTTATGGTTAAATCAGCATCCTGTTGAAGGCGAAAAAATAGCCGAAGTCATTATTTTTAGTGCCCAAAAACGGCTACGCTCGAATAAAAAAATCATCCGTAAAAAATTGACCACAGGCCCTGCATTGCCAGGCAAATTAGCCGATTGCTCGGCGCAAGATCTTAGTCGTACAGAATTATTTTTGGTGGAAGGTGATTCAGCAGGCGGCTCCGCGAAGCAAGCACGCGAGCGTGATTTTCAAGCGATTATGCCGTTGCGCGGTAAAATTTTAAACACCTGGGAAGTAGATTCCTCGCAAGTGATGGCATCGCAAGAGGTGCATGATATAGCCGTGGCATTAGGCATAGAGCCAGGCTCAGATGATTTACAGCATTTGCGTTATGGCAAGGTGTGTATTTTGGCGGATGCAGATTCGGATGGAAATCATATTGCAACCCTAATATGCGCCCTGTTTTATCAACATTTTAGAGCCTTAGTCACCGCAGGGCATGTGTTTGTAGCCATGCCTCCGTTATATCGAATAGATATAGGCAAACAAGTTTTTTATGCTTTAGACGAAGCTGAGCGTTTAGGCGTGTTGGATAGAATCAAAGCTGAAAAACTAAAAGGACAGGTTAATATTCAGCGTTTTAAAGGCTTAGGTGAAATGAATCCATCGCAACTGCGCGAAACCACCATGAATCCAGATACCCGACGTTTAGTGCAATTAACCATAGACGATAACGACGACACAACTATGCAGCTAGATTTATTATTAGCCAAAAAACGATCTCAAGATAGAAAAGCATGGCTGGAAAGTAAAGGCAATTTAGCGGATATTTTATAGTCAGATCTTATCCAATAACGTCTTTTTGCGCTCGTGTGCAGCGCCAAGCACCAATAGACGTGGTTAAGATTAATCAGGACACTTAGTCATAAGTGTATTCATGATTTTATTTTAATCCACGTTAAACCAAATTTCGCCAGATATTTTCTTAAGCGGTCGGCATCATTGGCAACGCTGCGCTGAGTACGAGAGATTGCAAATAAGGTGCGCCCCGCTTCTGATAGGCTACTACACTCTTGGCACACACGAATAACAGCGTGCAGTTGCAAGCGATCAAACAAGTCCAACTCCGCACTGTGTTCGGGTGTCAGCAAATTGTCCTGTGCGTTAGCTTGTGTTGTCGGTGGATGTTGCCACGTTGATGCCAGCCGTTCTATTTCATGGTTTACTTGGCTTACGCTAATACGCCCACCTTCAGCCAAGGTCGCAAGGCGTGTAATCGAGGCGACTAAATCCCGAAAATTACCCCGCCAATGCGCCTTAGGCGAGGAGGCATAGTCAAGATAGTGCTGTCTTGCTTCTTTGTTAAAACTGATGTTATGCCCCAATTCAATCGCTTGCTGAGTCAATAAATAATCGACATTGGGTTCGATATCTTCACGCCGCTGCGCTAGGCCTGGTAAGTGATACGTCCACAAATTAATCCGCGCCAACAAATCTTCTCGAAACTGTCCGTTTTCTACTTCAAGGCGTAAGTCATGATGTGTGCCCGCAATCAACTGAAAATTACTGCTGACTTCTTGGTCACTTCCCACTGGATAGAAGGTTTTTTCCTCGACGGCTTTCAATAACATGGCTTGTTCATCAAGACCTAATTCACCGATTTCATCTAAAAATAATACACCGTTTTCGGCACAGCGTAACAAACCCGCGCGCGCGTTTATTGCACCTGTAAACGCGCCTTTAACATGACCAAATAACGTTGATGCCGCACCATCACCGCGTAACGTGGCACAATTAATTTCAACAAACGCCCCGGTAATCTGATGTCTTGCTTTTTTAAGTTCATAAACCCGTTTGGCCAAAAACGACTTACCTACACCTGTTGCCCCCATTAATAACATCGGTGCTTTAGAGCGCACCGCCACCTGTTCAACCTCGTTAATCAGTTGGTTGAATGCACTATTACGCGTGGAAATACCGGATTTAAGCAAGCTAATCGCGTCATCGTGTGCATAGGCAAACCGTTGAGCAATCGAATCGTATTGGCTCAAATCTAAATCAATCAAGGTGTACTTACCAGGCTTACCAGTATTCGCACGACTTGGCGGTGCAGTTTGTAACAGAATACCGGGGATATAGCGTGTTTCGACCATTAAAAACCAACAAATTTGTGCGACGTGGGTGCCCGTGGTTAGATGAATCCAGTAGTCTTCTTGCTCAGGTGCAAAGGGATAGCTATGGGCAAAATCAAACAATGCGGCATAGACTTCACCAAAATCCCACGGATCTTTAATGCAGACCTGATATGGAATAACCTCAGTTTCAGGTGAAACTGCGGCAATATCGGCTTGTATTAAGGTCAACAGTTTTTGGTAGTTACGGTCATACAACAGCACTAAACGCGAGATTAATAGTTCGTCATGACGAGTAATATCAACTGTCGGTCGCCAGCGTTCCCAACGCGCACTGGAAATACCGGCGTCCAACTGTGTCCCTAAAAAACCGATCACAATAATTTTTTTCATTAGCGAGAATTATAAAAGTTGATAGATATAGCTAAGCAATAATGAAGAGTAATGTAGAAGAAGCGTCATCACAATGCAGTAATTTAAAAATAGTATAATAATAAACAATACGTTACAGAAAAATAGCAACAAATAAAAGCTTTGGCATAGTTGTAGCTTTGGGTATAGCAGCGAGAGTTAGTATTACCAGATACCTTCGGCAAACCCATTTAATTTAGGACATTATATGAGCATAACAATCAACGGTTCGCAGGGCGAAGGCGGTGGACAAATTTTACGCACCGCGCTGAGTTTGTCGATGTGTACGGGACAAACCTTGCGCATTAACAATATTCGGGGCAATCGTAAAAAGCCAGGCTTAATGCGCCAGCATTTAACCGCCGTACAGGCCGCCGCTCAGATTTGTCATGCGGACGTTCAAGGGGATTGGGTAGGCTCACAAGAATTATTTTTTAAACCCCGTCAAATACGTGGTGGTGAATATACCTTCAACATTGGTACGGCTGGCAGTTGTATTTTAGTGCTGCAAACCTTGCTGCCTGCGTTATTGCGGGCAGATCAGCCCAGTCAAATTAAGCTCAGTGGTGGCACGCATAATCCGATGAGTCCACCGTTCCATTTTATGCAACGCGCGTTTTTGCCCTTGTTGCAGAAGATGGGCGCAGCGGTTGAGGTTACATTAGAACGCTACGGCTTTTATCCCGCAGGTGGTGGACAGTTGCACATGCGCATTACACCGAGCGGACGCTTATCGCCGTTGCATCTGCCAGAGCGAGGTTTGCTTATCAACGCTTATGCCGAAAGCGTCAGTGCAGCCCTCCCCAGACATATCGCCGAGCGCGAATTAGCGCATATTCAGCATGAGTTAGGCTGGCACGATAAACAACTGCAGTTACTTGAAATTGATCCTCATCAAGGGCCAGGTAACGTTTTATTCATCACGCAGGAATATGAATACGTGACTGAAGTGTTTACTGCCTTTGGCGAAAAAGGCGTTTCTGCCGAAGCAGTTGCGGCTAACGTGCTCAAGGCGAGTCGTCATTATCAGGCGAGTCAGGCGGCTGTTGATCAGTATTTAGCTGACCAGTTATTGTTGCCCATGGCTTTGGCAGGTGGGGGTTCGTTTACCACGACGACGTGGAGTTTACATGCGGCAACCAATGCCTGCATCATTGAGCAATACTTGCCCATTAAGATTGAATATAAAAAAATGCCCAATGGATTGATAGCTGTCACCTTAACTTCGAGCGTATAAAGCGTTTTCAATTTATGTTGACGGCACTTTCACCATTATCAGCGCCGATGTTTAGAATTACACCAGCGAACAATTATTTAGGAGATTAACTAATATGCCAATCCAACAAGTGTTAACCAGTCAACGTGTTCCAGTCAACATTTGGACGGATGACGTTGACGAGCGCTCCAAAGAACAATTGCTTAATATCGCCAGTATGCCGTTTATTCATCACCATGTTGCCGCGATGCCTGATGTACATTTGGGAATGGGGGCTACGATTGGTTCGGTGATTGCCACCCACCGCGCGATTATTCCAGCAGCCGTGGGCGTTGATCTTGGCTGCGGTATGGTCGCCGCTCGCTTATCGATAACCGCTAACGAATTAGATGAAATAGCCTTGCAGAAGGTCTTTAACCAAATCACTCGCGATGTTCCCGTTGGCCGTGCACAACATCGTGATAATCAGGTGTTGGTAGCCGCCGTTCAACCCTTTGAGCCAGGCTTAAAGACCTTAACCGATCGCCATCCTGAATTACTAAAGACGTTTGGTAAATTTTCTAAATGGATGAATCAAATGGGAACGTTGGGTGGCGGTAATCACTTTATAGAAGTGTGCTTGGATGAGACTAATCAGGTGTGGGTGATGCTGCATTCAGGGAGTCGCGGCATTGGTAATGCCATTGCAGATTACTTTATCAAATTAGCGCGTAAAGATATGGAACGCTGGATGATTCAGTTGCCTGATAGAGACTTAGCCTATTTACCAGAAGGCACTGAGCATTTTGTGGATTATGTTACCGCAGTGCAGTGGGCACAAGATTATGCTTTGCAAAATCGCCAGTCCATGCTGGAATTAACGCTGTCAGCACTCGCCCGACATCTGCCTGCATTTACTGTGACTACTGAGGTGGTTAATTGTCATCACAATTACATTGCCAAAGAGCATCATTATGATGCGGATGTATGGGTGACACGTAAAGGGGCAATACGCGCGCGGTTTGGTGATTTAGGGATTGTGCCCGGCAGCATGGGCACTCGTAGCTATATCGTGCGAGGTAAAGGTGAATCGGAAAGTTTTTGTTCTAGTGCGCATGGTGCAGGTCGTCGTATGAGCCGCACGGCCGCTGAGAAAACATTTACCGAGACTGATCTTGCGATCCAAACTACGGGCGTTATTTGCAGAAAAGATAAGGGCGTATTAGATGAAATTCCGGGGGCATATAAAGATATTGATCAAGTGATGGCAAACCAGTCTGACTTAACAGAAATATTGCACACCTTGAAACAAGTTGTTTGTGTTAAAGGTTAAGCTGCTAAGGGACGCTAAAAAACACTGCGAGTTAATAGCTTAATCATTGTTCGTTTAGTTAGTTACGCGATGCTCAACTTTAAATGAATTGAAGACAAGGCCGCCTCTCCTGTAGAGTTGTTCTACCAAAAAGCAACGATGAGGGAGAAAGGCCATGTCAGTAGAAGATTTTATCATTTATGTTTATTACTATGTAGAAGATACCTGACAATCATCAACCAACCGCTACAAACGGGATCTGAAAAGACGCATACAGGCTCACATTGCGTGGCAAATGGGGGCACAGGAGGACTCGATCCACTTGGTTGACGGCTTTCCGATGCCGGTCTGCACGGCTTGCTAATCGGCGACACAGGCTGTATTCGTCCCAGCCTAAAGTAAGAGCTTGAACAACAAGGTATTGATTTGAAAACACCTTTACGAAAAATATGCAAGACTTAAGACCAAAGGCGTTTGTCAGCCAACTGCTGTCAAGCGGACGCTTAGTGGAAACTGTCATTGGACAATTGACCAAACGGTTTCATATTGAAAAAGTGAGGGCTCGCGACACTTGGCATTTAGCTAACCGCTTCATCCGTAAATTACTTGCCCACACTATGGGCTGTTTCTTGGGAAAACTCATGGGCAACCCGACTTTGCTTTCTGAGTCATTGGTTGAGATTTAAAAGTTGAGCATCGCGTTTCATTGTATTTAAGTAGAGGCAATCGGGTATTTTATTTATTTCGAGTTACCTAAGAAGGAAAGCAGTAATGGAAAAACCTACTCATCAAGAAATATTGATTAAGCTTGGTTTTAAATTTGGAAAGAATGGTGCTCACTCCAGTCGTACTATCATGTTTTCAGAATTAAAATCGCTGTTTTCAGTGACCCATGCCACAGCTCAATTGGCGGATTATCAAAACGCGATTATTTCTCATAACTGCCTAAATAAAGCAACAGAGAGCTCACGCAAGCTTACCTATAGGCATCTAAAAGACCTCTATAGCATGGATATTAGGCTACCTCTATTTCGTGTATTCAGACAATTTTGGGATAGTGACCCCCAAGCACAGGTAATGCTTGCTCTTCAGTTGGCCTATGCACGTGACCCGTTATTTCGTATGAGTAGTGACTGTATTATTACTCATCAACCAGGGGAACACATACAGCGTGAAGAAATAGAAAACCTCTTAACAAAAAATGACCCTGACCGGTTTTCTCCTGCGTCGCTAAAATCTTTTGCCCAAAATATTAATAGCAGTTGGACGCAAGCCGGATTTTTAAAAGGTAAAGGGCGTAAAATTCGACAAACTCCCATTATTTTACCCGTTAATGTAGCGTATGCCTTATTCCAAGGCTATTTATGTGGACTCAGTGGAGAGCGGCTTTTTAATAGCTCGTGGATAAAGCTTTTAAATACGCCTTTAGAACGACTAGAGGAAATGGCTTCAGCCGCTTCTTATCGAGGTCTTATTGATTATAAAAAATCAGGCGGGGTTGTTGACGTGCGCTGTAATGAGTTTCTCAGCTCAGATGAGCAGCAACTACTGCAAAATATAGATGAATAAAAAATTGAACCAGGAATGCGCACCAAATAACACGTATATTAAGGCTTTTATTCGAGTGAATTAGTGTTTATTCGTAGTTCAGACATGAAGGAAATATAAAATGAGTAGCCGCCTTAAGCGTTTATTACACCATTACCAAAATCATATCAGCGTACCCTGGCAAACAGGTTTAGCGGGTGTACAGAAAGTGATTTTTGTTGTTTATGATAAAACTGATGAACTCAGGTTTCGAGCCCACCTCACAGAATTTGAAATAGCGACTACCAATGCCCGGCACGGTTGGTGTGAAATTGATATAAGCAATGCCTTTCCTGAATGGATGGCAACATTAGATTATAAAGAGGGTTATTTTGAGTCACCTGAAGATATAGACACTACATTGGATGACTTTATGGAGGAGTTGGTCGAAAAAATGCGTGAGCAAATTGCAGCAACCGATAACAATACGGTAGTTGCCATTGTGGGTGTGGGCACATTGTTTGGCTACACAAAAGCCTCTGACTTAGTAAATAAAATAGCCAAGTATGCTCCAGGAAGATTATTAATTTTCTTCCCTGGTGAGTTTGAAAACAATAATTACCGCTTACTTGATGCCAGAGATGGCTGGAACTACCAAGCTGTCCCTATTACAGCCAGTTAAATAAGAGAAAATTGAGAAACTTAATGATAAACCGCGACATATACCTTAAAGACCCCATCGAAAATCAACTGGCCAATAATGGCGTGGCTGAAGTCAAAGATGACTTATCGGAACAGGCGTTAAATACGCTTCGGTATGAGCTGGATACGTTTGTCTGTGATGGTGAATATGAAAAAGGTTTGGACAAGATACTCAGTACCTTTCTTAAAAAACTAGATAATGGTAACGAACAATCCGGCGTATGGATTAGTGGTTTCTATGGCTCGGGTAAGTCACATCTGGCTAAAATGTTGCGGACATTATGGGTAGACTATACCTTCTCTGATGGTGCTTCAGCTCGAACCATTGCAAAATTGCCCACCGAAATAACTGATCACTTTACAGAAATCAGCGCTCAAGGTCGACGTTACGGGGGCTTGCATGCTGCGTCTGGCACCATTGGCTCAGGTGCAGACAATGTTTATTTAGCCTTGCTGGGCATCGTCTTTAAATCCGCAGGTTTGCCCGAACAATACCATCTTGCGCGGTTTGTTATGTGGCTAAAATCAGAAGGTTATTATGAACAAGTTAAGCAAACCGTAGAAAATCAGGGTAAAAAATTTCATAAAGAGCTGTCCCATCTTTATATGTCGCCGATTATCGCACACGCATTATTAGCACTGATACCTACCTTAGCTAATGATGATCAAGGGGTACGTCAGTTGCTAAAAGCCGAATACCCTAAAGCAAGTCATATTACCAACGACGAAATGATTGCCGCCATTACCGATGCGTTAACCATAGACGGTAAATTCCCACTGACTTTAATTGTCTTGGACGAAGTACAGCAATATATCGATAAAGACTCGACTAAAGCCTATCAGGTTCAAGAAGTCACAGAAACCTGTAGTAAACACTTCGGTGGTAAGTTGCTGTTTGTCGCCACAGGACAAAATGCCCTATCGGGTACTGCATCTTTAAATAAATTAATGGGGCGTTTTCAGATACCCGTGCAGCTTTCTGATGTCGATGTCGAATCAGTCATTCGTAAGATTATTCTTCAGAAAAAAGAATCCGCCAAACCTGAAGTACAGGCGGTTATCTCGAAAAACTTGGGGGAAATAGCCAGACACCTGAGCGGCACAAAAATAGAGCACAATAAAGATGATGAAGCCATTATGGTTTCTGATTATCCGATATTACCAGTCAGGCGTCGCTTCTGGGAAAAAGTACTCAGAATAATTGACACCACAGGCACCGTCTCACAACTGCGTAATCAACTTAAAGTTATTCATGAGGCCATTCAGAAAAATGCTGGTCAGCCTTTAGGTTATGTGATGGGTGCTGATTTTATTTATGAACAAATAGCGCACAATCTATTGCAGACAGGCATGATTTCTAAAGAAATCAGTGAAACGATTGGCAAGTTAGCCGCAGGCACTGAAGCGCAGCGGTTACAGTCACGGCTGTTAGCACTTATTTATCTGATAGGAAAACTACCCACTGATGCCCTAGCGGATATTGGTGTTCGTGCCACCGAGCATATGCTGGCTGATCTTTTGTTGGAAGATTTAAACGCAGGCAGTAATGAGTTGCGTAAAAAAATACCTTTGCTCTTACAGCAACTGCAAGAGCAAGGGGTGTTAATGGCATTAGATACGTCCAGTGGTGTGGAGTATCGCTTACAAACCCAAGAAAGTAGCCAGTGGCATGACACCTATCGTCAGCAAGAAGCAGAATTTTCTGGCAATATGCAGCGCATTGAGAATAAACGAGAAGACCTGCTGCATCAGAAAGTACAGGAACTTGCTACCGCAGTAAAAATTAGCCAAGGCAAGAGCAAAGAGCAAAGAACACTATTGCTCAACTTCGATGCTGAAGTGCCTAAGGACGCCAACAAGAAAATCTATATATGGGTTCAAGATGGCTGGCAAAATGACGAAAAATCGTTGTTAGCAGAAGCGCATAAGGCCAATCAGGATATGCCAACCCTTTATGTTTATATTCCCGCAAGAAATAAATCAGAGCTGCATAAGGCACTTATTACTAGAGAAGCGGCGCAAACCACCTTGGATATCAGAGGATTGTCCTCTACTTCGGAAGGTAAAGATGCCCGCATCGCTATGGAAACTCGCCTTAATGAAGCCAAGAAACATATAGATATTATTTTAAAAGAAATCATTGAAGGGGTTAGAGTCTTTCAGGCCGGTGGTACTGAAGTGTTTGCTGACAATTTAAAAGCCCAGTTGGAACAAGCCGCCAAGGCATCAATGGTAAGACTGTATGGTGATTTTGATAAAGCTGATCACAGTGGCTGGGGAAAAGTCTATGATCGTGCTCGCCAGGATGGCGCTGAAAATGCGTTGGAAGCAGTTGATTACAGCAGTGATATTGAAAAACATCCCGTCTGTGCTGAAATCATAAAGTATATTGGTGCGAGTAAAAAAGGTGCAGAAATCAGAGACAACTTTAAAGCAGCCCCGTATGGCTGGTCGCAAGATGCCATTGATGGTGGACTTTTCGCCTTATTAGCAGCGGGTGTTATTAGAGCAAAAGATGCGACTCACCAAGCCGTCAATAATAAAACCTTAGACCGCAGTAAATTAACCCAAGCCAGTTTCCACGTTGAATCGATAACCATCAAACCCTTACAGATTATACAAATAAGAAAATTATTAACTGAAACGGGAATTAAATGTAATCCCCAAGAAGAGTTGTCTAAAATTTCTGAGTTTATTCTTAAAGCCAGACAACTTGGGGAAAGCGCGGGTGGCGAAGCACCCAAACCAGAAAAAGTAGATACTGCATTATTGGAAACCCTAACCCAAGAATCAGGTAATGCCCAGCTATTAGCACTTTACGACCAGCGAGATGACTTAAAAAAACAACTCGATACCTGGCAACACACCGCAGAAAAAATCGCTAAGCGACTGCCCGCTTGGAATACTTTAAAACAGTTATTACAACTCAGCAAAGGTCTGGCTTTCCATGAAGAACTACAAATACAATACGATGCCATCCTCAGTAACCGAAGCTTATTAGCTGACCCAGACCCGGTAGAGTCACAAGTTAAGTCAGTTACAGATAAATTGCGTAAGGCGATTACCGTGCTTAGTGGTCAGTTCAATTCAGAATATCAATTGCTCAAGGAGCAGCTTGAAGAGAATGCCAACTGGCAGAAGCTAACTCCCGATCAGCAGCAACAGATTCTCGATAACTATGATCTGAACGAACCCGACGCTATTAGCGTTAATACCGTTGATGAGCTGATTGACAGCCTGGAAGCCTGCTCTATAAAACATTGGAATGACCGGACTCAGGCACAAAATAATAAGTTTAACTCTGCGTCTATGGATGCCGCCAAGTTACTGGAACCCAAAGTACAACAAGTTAAATTACCGCGCAGAACCTTAAAAACCGAAGCCGATATTAAAGCGTGGCTGGAAGAAGTTGAGCAACAGATGCTGAAGGATATACAGAATGGGCCTCTGCTTGTGGTTTAATCCCCAACGTACCAATAGGCAAAACTGTTATGACTGTTAACCGTACTGAACGAATGAGCAAAATGAACACACTATTACGTCTGAGTAAAAAAGATGTCCACTGCTTTTTTAATGCCCTGGAAAATCCGCCAGAACCCAATGCAAAGTTAATAAGCGCCGTGAAAAAATATCGCGATAATATTACTTATCAACCCATCAATCATAAGGAAAGGCCATGAAATTAAGTCAAGCAGTCAAGCCTATAAGCTACTTACAAACAGATGCCAGTATTATTCTGGCTGATTTGGAAAGAAACCATCAACCCGTCATAGTGACTCAAAATGGGCAAGCAAAAGCGGTATTGCAAGACATTGCCAGCTATGAAGCGACTCAAGACAGTCTTGCCTTATTAAAAATATTGGCAATGAGTTCAAAATCCAAGCAGGAAGGAAAAAGCAAACCTATTAAAACTGCATTTGCAGATATTAGAAAAAGTATCGCTGACGCAGAATAATGACTTACAACATCAATATTCTCGAACAGGCAGAACAGGACATTAAAGATATTTACTATTATGTTGCTTATAACGATAGCAAAGAAAAAGCACTAACATTAATCGATGAACTGGAAAGCACTTGTTTCTAGTTAGAAAATTTCCCTGAGCGCGGTATAGTTCCTCATGAGCTAAAGGAAATAGGCATAATCGACTATTTGCAAGTCGTCTGCTTTAGCTATCGAATTATTTACCAAATTGAACAGCAACAGGTTTTTATTCATGCTGTTTTAGATGGTAGACGCGACATGCCCTCACTACTCGAAAGACGATTTCTAAGAATACCAAACTGATCCCACCCTGAAAAAAGCAAATAAGCTGAGGCACTACAAGGATATGAGTCTACAACCCCTAGATAAAAAGCTGCGTAAACAACTGGAAAATACCGTTATCAAAGCTCGTGTTGTGGCTGAAACTGCAGCTCGTTCAGTTTTAGTTCGATTATCTATTGGCGCCAGTAAACCAGGTGAGCATTTATCAGATGAACTGCGTCAGCAGAGGAATAAACTACGAGCACATGGCCGGCAGTTGGGGGATAGTCTACAAGACAACTCAGAGCAAGGTATTGAACACTTAGTCCAAGAAACTGCTTATGAGCAATGGCACAGAATGTTATTTGCCCGTTTCCTGGCGGAGAATAATATATTAATGCATGAAGATGACGTCTCGCTATCTATACAAGATTGTTTTGAACTGGCTGAAGATGAAGTCGGTGTTGATGGTTGGGAGTTAGCAGGACGTTATGCTTCTGCGATGTTGCCACAGATATTTCGACTTGAAAATCCGGTGTTAACAATCCATTTCTCACCGGAGCATCAACGAGAACTAGAAAACTTATTAGAAGGTTTAGATGCTGAAACCTTTCAAGCCTCAGACAGCTTGGGTTGGGTGTATCAATACTGGCAAACGCAAAAGAAAGACGAGGTCAATAAGTCAGGGAATAAAATTGGTGCTGATGAATTATCGGCGGTTACCCAGTTATTTACAGAACCTTATATGGTCAGCTTCTTGTTGGATAACAGTTTAGGTGCGTGGTGGGTGAGTAATTACCCTCAATATAAAGACTTACTGCCTTTTCAATATCTACGTTATGCACCCGAACAAAGTGACCAAGAGAACGATGAATATAAAGAGACAGAGATTCCAGCAGCAGGAACCTTTGAGCAATGGCCAAAAAACTTAAGTGAACTCAAAATGTTGGACCCGTGTTGCGGGTCGGGGCATTTTTTGGTGGCGACTTTGTTAATGTTGGTGCCGATGCGCATGAAAGCCGAAGGGCTAAGCGCCGATGAAGCCATTGCACGGGTGCTCTCTGAAAATATTCATGGCTTGGAACTGGATCAACGTTGTGTGGAAATTGCCGCTTTTGCCGTGGCCTTGGAAGCGTGGCGTTATCCCGAATCCAGTGGTTATCGGCCCTTGCCTTCGTTAAATATCGCCTGGGTCGGGCAATCCATTAAAGCCAAAAAAGAAGACTGGTTATCGTTGGCAGGCGATGATGAGCGTTTATATTATGGAATGGAAGCCTTATATAACACCTTTAAAGATGCCCCGTTGTTAGGCAGTTTAATTGACCCTGGTAAATCCATTGCAAACGATTTACTCAGTGATGGCTTCGCTGACCTGCAACCCTTATTAAATAGAGCCTTGCAACAATTTGAAGTCGCAGAAAATCAGGAAGCGGTCATTGCCGCCAAAGGCTTAACGCTGGCGGTTGATTTACTGAATCAAAAGTATGAATTGATAGCGACCAATGTGCCGTATTTGAGTCGTGGCAAGCAATGTGAGGCATTACAGAATTTTACGGAACGCCATTATAGTAATGCCAAAGGCGACATTGCCAATGTATTTTTAGAAAGGTGTTTAGAGCTTAATAGCAAAGGCGGTGTTACCCAAATGGTTATGCCGCAGAACTGGTTGTTTTTGAGTTCTTATAAAAAACAGCGTGAACATTTATTAAAAGAAGTGACCTGGAACTTATTGGCAAGATTAGGTGAAAATGGATTTGAAAGTTCTGCGGCAGCGGGTGCATTTGTTATTTTGCTATCTTTGACGAAAGCCGCTCCAAATATGAAACATTTGTTAAGCGGTGTTGATGCCAGCGAACCAAAAACAGTTCGAGAAAAGGCGGAAGTTTTAGAAAGTGGTCAGTTGGCAGTGGTTAGTCAAGTCCATCAGCTTGATAATCCTGATGTGAGAATTTCACTAGATCATCTAGGTGAGTTAAATCTTCTTTCTAAGTTTTCAAATGCACCAAATGGAATGCACGGTGGAGATTCATTAAGATTTAGATTTAGTTATTGGGAAGTGGTTTATCCAAATAATATTTGGATATATCTTCAAAATACAGTTGATTCTACAAAAAAATTTGGAGGAAGGTCATATATTTTTTTTTGGAAGAGTAATGGTAAAATTCATTCGGATAATCCAAGCTCAAGAATACAAGGTCAGTTAGCTTGGGGAAAAAAAGGAATTGCAATAAGTATGATGAGGGAGTTAGCTTGCACGCTTTATTACGGCAATTTTTTTGATATAAGTTGTTCTCCTATTATTCCTAGGGATGAAATGGATGTTCCTGCCATCTGGTGCTTCTGCTCATCACCAGAGTATAACGAAGCTGTACGAAAAATTGATCAAAAACTAAATGTAACTAATGCGACCTTGGTTAAAGTTCCGTTTGATTTAGAACGCTGGACGCAAGTTGCCCAAGAAAAATACCCCAACGGCCTACCCAAACCCTATTCGGACGACCCCACCCAATGGCTTTTTCACGGTCACCCCGCACCCGCAGAAGCACCTTTGCAAGTGGCCGTTGCCCGTCTTTTAGGTTACCAATGGCCTGCTGAATCCGACAAGGACATGGCGCTTTCTGACCAGGCACGGGCATGGCTTGCCCAATGTGAGAGCTTGGCTTCGTTTGTCGATGATGATGGCATCGTTTGCTTATCGCCAGTGCGGGGTGAGAAAGCCGCTGATGAACGTCTGGAAGCCTTATTAATGGCGGCGTTTGGCGAACAATGGAATGCGTCACTACGCAACAAGTTATTAACAGAAGTGCAGTGTTCAGGTAAAACGCTGGGATTTTGGCTTAGAGAAAAGTTTTTTGAACAACATTGTAAACTGTTCCAAAATCGCCCCTTTATCTGGCACATCTGGGATGGCTTGCCAGATGGTTTTAATGCCTTGCTTAATTACCATCAACTGGATCGCCAAAACCTGGAGCGGTTAATCTACACCTATCTGGGCGACTGGATAAGAACCCAGGATCATGGTGTTAAAGAAGGTATCGATGGTGCCGTACTGCGTTTGCAAGCCGCACAAATACTAAAAACCCGTTTAGAAACCATCCTTGAAGGTGAAGCGCCTTACGATATTTTTGTCCGCTGGAAATCGCTGGCTGAACAACCCATAGGCTGGAATCCCGATATCAATGACGGTTTGCGCATGAATATCCGGCCTTTTATGTCCGTCCCCGATGTCGGTAAAAAAGAGGCCGGTATCCTACGCAGCAAACCCAACATCAAATGGACCAAAGACCGTGGCAATGATGTCGCCTCCGCCCCCTGGTATACGCTGGGCTTACAATACGGTGAAAGCGCAGGGTCAAGGATTAATGACCATCATTTAAAGCTGGCTGAAAAGAAGGATAGTAGATTATGAATAAATCAGTGACCGACGCTGATCAACTCACAGAGATAATAATTTCGGGTTATAAGTCTATAAAAGATTGCCGACTTAAGTTAGGGCGTTTAAATATTCTTATTGGTGCTAATGGTGCCGGCAAATCTAACTTTATTAGCTTCTTTAAGTTAATCGATCAACTCATTTCAGGTAACTTACAATTATTTGTAGGGCGTGCGGGTGGACCTGATGCACTTTTACATTACGGTAGAAAAGAAACCCATCAACTAAACGTAGAAATTTCTTTTGGGAATAATAGCTATCACTGTCAATTAGAACCTACACAAGATAATCGCCTTATGTTTAGCAGTGAAGATTTTTATTGGAATATGATAGGTAAAAAATCTTTGGGTAAAGGCCACTTTGAAAGTTTAGTCGAACAAGGAACAGGCACTGGGATTGATAATTGTGTTTTGCCAAGAATGAAGCGTTGGCAGGTCTATCATTTTCATGATACCAGTGATACCGCTAGAGTAAAGCAATTACACGGTATTAACGATAATCTATTTTTGCGCTCTGACGCTTATAATTTAGCCGCGTTTCTGTATTATCTTAAAAGTCACTTTCATTTAGAATATAAAAGAATTATCAGTACGATACGTTTAGTCGCGCCTTTTTTTGGAGACTTTATTTTACGACCTTCTCCAAACAATCCCGATAAGATTGAACTTGAATGGCATGAAATTGATCGAGATATTCCCTTTAAAGCGCATGAACTTTCTGATGGCAGTTTACGGTTTATTTGTTTAGCAACGGTTCTTTTACAACCTGATGAATTAATGCCAAGCACTATTTTGATTGATGAGCCTGAACTGGGTTTACACCCTTATGCTATTACCATTTTGGCCTCATTACTTCAAATCGCCTCAATGCAACATCAAGTAATTGTTTCAACCCAATCTGTTGAATTGATCAATGAATTTACGCTTGACGATTTAGTGATCGTTGATCGTAAAAAAGGGGTTTCATCCTTTCGAAGACTTGAAGAAAAAGACTTTTTACTTTGGCTCGATGAATATACCGTAGGGGATCTTTGGAATAAAAATTTATTGGGTGGGAGACCGTCAAGGTGATACGCATAAAGGTATTAGTTGAAGGTCAAACAGAAGAAACTTTTGTGAGAGATAATTTAGCACCTTATTTTTACTTACAAGAAATTTATATAACGCCCATTTTAATACGCACCAGTAAAAAATTTAAAGGTGGGGTCACTCGTTATTCTAAAATACATAATCAAGTTCTTTCGTTATGCACTGAAGATAGCACTTGTTTTGTGACGACCCTATTTGATTATTATGCGTTACCATCTGATTTTCCTGGAAAAGAACAAATTTCAGACACTATGCTTTTAACTCAAGTTATAGAAAAATTAGAGGATGCTTTTGCAAAAGACATTAATCGTCCCCGTCAATTTATAGCAAATTTGGTCGTGCATGAGTTTGAAGCGTTATTATTTTCTGATGTCAGCCAGTTTAAAAACACAGTCACTGATAAAGATAAGGACATCAATCTACTTCAAGCTATTCGAGACCGGTTTCCAACACCAGAAGATATTAACAATAGTCCTAATACAGCCCCCTCTAAACGTATTCTTAAAATTTTTCCTTATTATAAAAAGGTATTGGATGGCAGTGTCGTTGCCAAGGCAATTGGTTTAGATAAAATCCGTCAAGAATGTCATCATTTTGATAGTTGGGTGACTCGGTTAAGTCAATGTCAAAGGTAGTCAATATGGATGTGATTCTTGTAGCCAGCACCACAAATAAGATATTGAAGGAATACAATCATGATTAGAACTTAGCTAATGGAAATAATCGCCAATGGAGAAAACTCAGGCATTGAGTTTAAACGTGATGATCTGCGTCCAGAGCAGTTGGCCAAAGAAGTCGTTGCCCTGGCTAATTTACAAGGTGGGCGGATATTTATTGGTGTTGAAGACGATGGAACTATTACCGGACTTCAGCATAATAATACGCAAGAATGGGTACTCAATACCTTTAGAGACAAAGTCTATCCACAATTAATTCCTTTTTATGAAGAGCTAACAATAGATGATCAAAAGCGCGTTGCTATCATCACCATTGCTGCTGGCCTGTCTAAACCCTATATGCTCAAACATAATCAGCGCGAAGACGTTTATATTCGCATGGGCAGTCGATCTGAACTAGCCTCAAGAGAGCAGCAATTACGCTTGTTTGAAAGCGGCGGTTTATTGCATGTTGAAGTGTTGCCGATTGCGGGTACTCGTATGCAGCATTTGGACAGGCAACGCCTTAATTTTTATTTGGCTGAAATTATTAAGGATCCTGATATACCGACCACTGATGAGGAATGGGAAAAGCGTTTGTTAGGCTTGGGCTTAATGGCTCCAGATGGTTTGGGCAATAACGTTTGTTCAGTGGCCGGTCTGCTTTGCTTTGCCAATAACCCACGCCGCTATTTAAGGCAGTCGGGTCTTCGGGTGATGGTGTTTGCTGGAGCCGATAAAGAGTATCAGGCTAAACTGGATGTTCTTTTGGATGCCCCTTTAGTGGGGCGATGGATAATTAATCCTGAAGGTCAAAAGGTGCTGGATCAGGAAGGAGTTATTGAAAAACTGAGCGCCGTTATTAGGCCTTTTATTTCTGAAGAGTCGGCTGAAATTGATGAAAACATGCGCCGAGAGCGGCAATGGCATTATCCCTGGGAGGCGCTCAGAGAGGCCATTATCAATGCCTTGGCACATCGAGACTGGACGATTGCTGTTGATATAGAATTGTCGGTTTATTCCAATCGACTGGAAATCATCAGCCCTGGAAAACTGCAAAATTCCATGACCATTGAAAAGATGATTGCAGGCCAGCGCTCGCCCAGAAATCCGTTGATTATGGATATTTTACGTGACTATGCTTATGTTGATGCTCGCGGAATGGGTGTACGGACTAAAATAATTCCGTTAATGAAAAAATTTAATCACAATGAGCCAGTATTTGAGTTAACGGATGATTATCTGAAAACTACTTTATTCAGAAAAACGCTGATTAAATCTGGAACCACTAATGAACACGAATAAACTTGAATAAAATGCTCTTAACATTGGTGTTTATTCGTGTTCATTCGTGGTTCAAAATATCTTAAGGACTGTAAGTGCTGATAATTGATAGCCTGGTTAACGCCATTAGAGAGGCCAAAAAATATAATTCTAATACCCAGATAGCCCCTGCTGCTGTGCTATGGACGGATAAGGATAGGCAGTGGGAATCTGTCATTAATAAGATACAAGTAATATTGCCGGAACTTATTGTTTTAGGTACTTATGCACCAGAAAAAATGACAGGGCCAGTGATATGGATTAAGTGTGTGATTGCGCGGACTTTACCCGAGGCGCAGATTCCTGAAGACGTCATACCTATTATCTATTTGCCTGGCGTAAGTCGCTCTGATTTGCGTGCCATTGAATCTTGCCCTGTTTGGTTGCAAGGCTTGGCAGAGCTCCAATACCGTGGTGTTTTTTGGAGTCAATCTAATGGTAGGGACTGGAGTGTGAATGCTTTTTTAACATCGAAATCAGGCGGTTTAGGTTTAGATGTTGCAAGAGATGAAAGCACACAGAATGCGCTGTTACGGGTTTTAGATGCCTTATTGTTTGATAAAAATATTAAGCATTTAAAGGGCTCTCATCTGGAGTCGAATGATTTTAACCAGATGCTAATGTCAGCTCCAGATAAAGATTTATTAACCTGGATGAATGATCCGCAAGCTATTCAGGACTTATGGCAAGGTAAGCGTTGGGATGCCTTTGTTGAATTATGTATTAAAGAGTTCAGTTTTAATCCTGAGAAAGACGGAGATTTGGGCGCCGCTGAAGCATTATGTATGAACACAGGGGCATGGATGGTTGTTTGGCAACGCTTTGTTGAAACATTTCATCTATACCCTAAGCTGCCCGCGTTGCTTGCAAAAGTCAGAATGCATCATGATTTGTTTATTGATCAATCGACCTATTTGCAATATACCCTTGATGAAGAAAAGACACTGGAAAATAGCTTATTGAAGTTGAGTGAGCTATCCCCTGCAGAAGCTAGGCAGGCTGTTCTAAAGCTTGAAAGCACGCACGCAGGACAACGTGCTTGGGTGTGGGGAAAGATGGGATATGCGCCCTTAACTAACGCTTTAGAGCATTTAACAATCATAGCGGATTTGTCCGCAACTATACCTAGTGGTCTTAGCCCTGAAGAAATGGGTGAACGCTACCAAGATAATTATTGGAAAATTGATCAAGCCTGTTTGGATGCGCTTAAAAGTGTTAATGGTGCTAAACAGCAAGAAGTGGTGAAGGCAGTTTTGAGTGTTATTTATACACCTTGGTTAATTCAGGTCAATCAGACGTTTCAAGCATTAATTGCAGCTAAGGGCTATCCAGGAACTCATGAGGTAAATGAAGCAGTTGCTGAATATTCGGTTTCAGGAGAATGCGTCTTTTTTATTGATGGTTTGCGGTTTGATATTGCCCACACTTTAGTTGATAAGCTTAAGGCACAAGGTTTCGAAATTGATTTAAGTGCTGTGTGGTCTGCATTACCTACCGTCACCTCAACAGCCAAGGCCGCTGTTACGCCTATTCATAAATTAATTACAGGCCGAGCTACCGATGTGGATTTTCAGCCTGGTTTATTGAGTGAAGATAAAAGCTATTCACAATACTATTTAAAAAAGCTGCTTAAAGATCAAGGCTGGCATTACATTGCCAGTGATGAAACGGGCGATCCATCAGGAAAAGCATGGACTGAATGTGGTGATATTGATAAAGAAGGCCATGCTAAGCAACTTAAACTGGCGCAACGTATTGAGCCATTATTAGATGAAATTGTTGAACGTATTGTTGAGCTTGAATCAGCAGGTTGGCGGCATATCAGAGTAGTGACTGATCATGGATGGTTGCTTGTTCCTGATGAATTACCTAAAGTTAGTTTGCCCAAACATGCAACAGAAACTCGCTGGGGACGTTGTGCGCAATTAAAAGATTCGGTAAGTTTTAGTGGGCTGGTGGTAGCTTGGCATTGGAGTTCTGATGTTTCCATTGCGATGGCTCCTGATATTAGTTCTTTTATTGCGGGACGGCATTATGAGCATGGTGGCTTAAGTTTGCAGGAATGTATTACGCCAGTCTTAAAAATAAAATCGCTTGCCAAGGTGCTGAGTAAAGCATCCGCTGCTATAAAAACTAAGAAGTGGGTAGGATTGCGCTGTAAGATCGAAGTGGAAACAGAATATGAAGTTTATGCGGTTTTACGCACCAAACCAGCCGATGAAGCGAGTAATATTTGTCAGCAGAAAAAAATAACGGCTGGTACTTGCGCGCTTATGGTTGAAGATGATGGGCTGGACGGTTCTTCTGCTGTTTTGGTTTTAATTGATAGTGAGGGCCAGTTGCTGGATAAACAGGCCACTATTGTTGGCGAATGACTGTTAACTTTGGAACCATGAATGAACACTAATACACACAAATTTAGCTCATCTAAAGCCGACTAAAAGTTTTTTATTCGAGTACATTGGCGTTCATTCGTAGTTCCATAAATTTTAATTATATTAGGAGTCTGTTTTGCAGCTTGATGAGTTAGACCTTAACGTCGCGGAAGTATTTGAAGGCTATATTGTTCGTAAAGATTTAGTGAGAACTTTTAGCAAACAATTTCCTGTGCCGACTTATGTTGTTGAATTTTTGCTTGGTCGATACTGTGCAACGACTGACGAGAAGGAAATTGAAGAAGGTTTAGAGATTGTACAGAGACAACTATCCTCAAGAACCGTAAGGGCTGGCGAAGAAGAGTTATTTAAAGCCAAGGCATATAAAGAAGGTTCCGTTAAGCTGATAGATTTAATCAGCGCCAGCTTTAGTGTTTCAGTTAAAGGTTATCAGGCCAGTTTACCCAGTTTGCAATTAAATAAGGTAAGAATCAGTGATGCTTTAGTTGATGATAATCAACGGATGTTAACAGGTGGTTTTTATGCCGAGATTACTCTTGAGTATGATGAATCCATTGCTGATGAAAAAAACGGCATGCCTTTTGGTATTCAATCTATACGTCCCATTCAGCTATCCAGTCGAGATGTGCTGATTAGTCTGGCGAAGGGCAGAAAGCACTTAGATACGAAGCAATGGAAAGATTTTTTGCTTAGAAGTGTTGGCTTAGAGCCAGGGTCTTTGAGTGATCGGGCTAAAAACGCCTTTTTGCTTAGAATGATTCCGTTCGTTGAACGAAATTACAACATGGTTGAGCTTGGCCCAAGAGGTACAGGTAAAAGCCATTTGTATCAGCAAATCTCACCGTATGCACATTTAATTTCTGGTGGTAAAGCGACTGTCGCGAAAATGTTTGTTGATAATAGCTCAGGGCGACGTGGACTTGTTTGTCAGTATGATGTTATTTGTTTTGACGAAGTTTCTGGAATTTCTTTTGACTCCAAGGATGGCGTTAATATTATGAAAGGCTATATGGAGGCGGGTGAATTTAGCCGAGGCAAGGAAAGCATCCGTGCCGACGGCTCAATGGTTTTTGTAGGTAATTTTGATGTGGATGTCGAGCATCAACAGCGCGTAGGTCATCTGTTTGGCCCTCTTCCCCAGGAAATGCGAGATGACACCGCCTTTATGGATAGAATCCATTGTTATTTACCTGGTTGGGATGTTCCCAAGGTTAGCGGGTCATTATTAACAGAACATTTTGGCTTGGTCAGTGATTTTCTTTCTGAATGTTTTAGTCGGTTGCGAACTCAGAGTCGTGTCAATGTGTTACAAAACAGAGTTCAATACGGCGGCAGTTTAAGTGGCCGTGACACTAATGCCGTTAATAAAACGGTATCAGGTTTACTAAAGCTGCTTTATCCAGATCCCGATGACGTTATTTCTGATGAAGATTTGGAGTGGGCAGTTCGTTTAGGCTTGGAATCCAGGCGGCGGGTCAAAGAACAGCAAAAGCGAATTGGTTCGGCTGAATATAGAAATACGCATTTTAGTTATATTCTAGGTAGTAATGGTGTCGAGCAATTTGTATCAACGCCCGAATTACAAAGTGATAGCAGTATTGGTACCGACCCGCTAGAGCCTGGTCAAATCTGGTGTATTAGTGAAGGCGGACAGGATGTAGACGATAATGCTGGTCTGTATCGCATTGAGGTTAATGAAGGGCCAGGATCAAGCATTAAAATACTAAATAAACCTGTGCCGCAGGCTTTTCAAGAGTCTGTTCGCTTTGCCCAACAAAATCTATATTCAAATGCAATGCAATTGGTTGGCGACAGAGATCCAAGAGGCCATGAGTTTTCGCTCCAGTTAAGATCATTTGATGCCTCAAAAAAAGGAGCCAAACTAGGCGTTGCTGTCCTTATTGCAATGTGCAGCGCTTTGCTTAAAAAATCCGTAAGAGGCGGGCTAATTGTCGTCGGTGAGCTCAATCTGGGTGGTTCAATAGAGCCAATTTACAATGCGGTTAATATTGTTGAATTAGCAGTAGAGAAAGGCGCTCAAGTGGTGTTAATGCCAGTAAGCTGTCGCCGCCAGTTGATTGATTTATCTGATGATATGGCAACTAAGGTTGACGTGCAGTTTTATGCTGATGCAAGGGATGTGTTGTTGAAGGCGTTGGTTGAATAGTCTGTGTAAGCATAAGTATGAGTCGTTGAAAAATGGACGCCATTTACGGATATTTGTAGTTATTTAATATTCGTGAGTGCAGGTTGAGCATACGATGTGGTGCGCAATATTTACCAGATTGGTGCGGTCGATCTGCGTTATTTAAGAAAATAGAGCGAGGACATCGTTTTTAGCAACAATTAAATAAGCCGAAGAAGACGGCTTTTTTAATTGTTGCGAAAATTAGTTAGTTAGTTAGTTAGTTAGTTAGTTAGTTAGGTAGGGGTAATAAATTCCCGCTTTTATGGAGTGTTTTGAGCGATAGTTAAGAACTTCACTTGTCATGAAGTGATGCGCTTTAATGTTTTCAATACACTATCAAAGGATGTTTTTTTATGCTGAGCATACTTAATGCTGTTAGATAATAATCTATAACAAGACGTATTTGCTTGGTAAATTTATTGCTTGGTTATAAACGTATTTAAACAAATACAGCAAGGCGTGATGTTAATTAAGCTGTTTCTATCGTTGTTTTTATTGGTCTCAATTTAGTAAGCACAGCATTAGGGTATTTGCAAAGTTGAGGAAGCGTCAGATTTATGCTGTAATGCCACCGTTTTACGTCTTCATACTGCCCCAGACAAATAAGTTTATTTTTCTGGGGATTTTTCCGCAATTGATTGGGAGAGTAGGCTTCGACTATGCAATTTACTATTAAAAAAGGTTTGGATCTTCCATTATCCGGGGAGCCCAAGCAACTTATTGAAAATGGCAATCAGGTAACATCGGTTGCTATTTTGGGAATGGATTATGTGGGCATGAAGCCAACAATGATGGTTAACGAAGGGGATAAGGTTAAGTTAGGTCAAGTCCTTTTCAGTGATAAAAAAAATCCAGGGGTATTGTTTACTTCACCTGGTGCAGGTCGTGTTAAAGCGATTAATCGTGGTGAAAAGCGTGTACTTCAATCTGTAGTTATTGAATTAGCTGGTGATGATGAAGAACGTTTTGACGCATTTAATGTGGAAGATTTAGGCAGTTTAAGTGCTGAGCAAATCACCGCAAATGTTATTGCTTCGGGCTTATGGACGGCCTTTCGTGCGCGTCCTTATGGCAAAACGCCAGCAGTGGATTCAAAACCAAGCTCTATTTTTGTAACTGCAATCGATACCAATCCATTAGCCGCAAGTCCCTGTGTGATTATCAAAGAACGCGCAGACGATTTCATTAATGGCTTAACAGTGATTAGTAAATTAACGGATGGTAAAACGTACGTCTGTAAAGCGGTAGGGTGTGACTGTTCAACAGGCAATGCGCCCGTAACTTCGGCAGAGTTTTCAGGGCCACATCCTGCTGGGTTAGCCAGTACGCATATTCATTTTATTGATCCAGTAAGTATCGATAAATTTGTTTGGTACATTGATTATCAAGCGGTTATGGCAATTGGTGCGTTATTTACTACGGGTCGTTTAAATGTTGAGCGCGTTATTTCTTTAGCAGGTCCTACCGCTAATAATCCACGCTTAATTCGTACTCGTGTGGGTGCCAATACCGATGAATTAGTGGCGGGTGAATTAGTCGCTGATATTGAAACACGTGTGATTGCTGGTTCGGCTTTGTTCGGCCATCAGGCAACAGAATGGGCGGCTTATTTAAGTTTCTATAGAAATCAATTGTCACTGCTAGAAGAAGGGCGTGCGCGTGAATTATTTGGCTGGATTGTGCCCGGTAAAGATAAGTATTCGGCTTTGGATGTTTATGTTTCCAGTCGTGAGCGCAAATCAGACCGTAAATTTCCGTTAACCACCAGTAAAAATGGCAGTAATCGGGCTATTGTTCCTGTTGGTATTTACGAAACAGTAATGCCCATGGATATATTGCCAACGCCTTTATTAAAAGCATTGGTGGTGGGTGATAGCGATCAAGCACAGTTATTAGGCTGTCTTGAACTTGATGAAGAAGATGTAGCTTTATTTACTTTTGTGGATCCCGGCAAGCATGACTTTGGTCCTGTGCTGAGAGCGAATTTAACTAAAATTGAGAAGGAAGGATAATGTCGGCCAGAGATTTTTTAGATAATTTAGAGCCGCATTTTACAAAAGGCGGCAAGCTTGAAAAGTATTACGCGCTCTATGAAATGGTGGATACGTTTGTCTATACCCCCGCTGATGTAACGCGTGGCACCACTCATGTGCGAGATGGGAATGATTTAAAAAGAACCATGACTTTTGTGGTGATTGCGACGTTATTCTGCGTATTGATGGCAATGTATAACACTGGCTATCAAGCTAATGCGGCAATGGCATCCATGGGGGTAGATAAGATTGATGGTTGGCGCAATATCCCCATGATGTTGTTTGGCTTCAATCCCATGAATCCCTTATCAAATATGGTTCATGGCTCATTGTATTTCTTACCTATTTACTTTATCACGCTAGCAATTGGTGGTATTTGGGAAGTATTGTTTGCAACTGTTCGTGGTCATGAAATTAATGAAGGGTTTTTAGTTTCATCAATGCTGTATACCTTGATTATGCCACCAGACATGCCGTTATGGCAGGTTGCCTTGGGTATTTCATTTGGTATCGTTATTGGTAAAGAGGTGTTTGGTGGAACAGGTAAAAACTTTTTAAATCCTGCGCTGACTGGTCGGGCATTTTTATATTTTGCCTACCCAGCCTCTATTACTGGTGACACTGTATGGGTTGCTGCTGATGGTTTTACCGCAGCAACACCTTTAGGTTTAGCCGCAAACGGTGGCTTAGATGCTGTGCATGCTGCCAGTTATACTTGGGCGCAAACCTTTTTTGGTTTTGAGCCTGGCTGTTTAGGTGAAACATCTACCTTTGCGATTTTAATTGGCGCAGCTTTCTTGCTATATACCCGTGTTGCTTCGTATCGCATTATTGCTGGTGTGTTCTTAGGGATGGTTGCCACGTCATTATTGTTTAATGGTATTGGTAGTGACTCTAATCCAATGTTTGCAATTCCTTGGTATTGGCATTTAACTATGGGTGGCTTTGCTTTTGGTATGGTCTACATGGCAACTGATCCAGTCAGTGCAGCAATGACTAACACTGGTCGTTGGGTATATGGTGCGTTGGTGGGTATTATGACGGTATTAATCAGAGTGGTTAATCCTGCATTTCCAGAAGGAATTATGTTGGCTATTTTGTTTTCCAACATGTTTGCGCCAACGATTGACTATTTTGTAATCCAGGCCAATATTAGAAGGAGGGTAAAACGTCATGCCTAATGAAAAAAAACAATGTCAACATCTTGCGCCTATGTGTGCAGCGTTAGAAAAAAATGAACACTACCAGAAGGCAAAAGCCTATGCTGAAAAAGTTCTTGCGCTAGGTAATGATAGTTTAGAAAAAACCATCGCAATAGCGGTAACCTTATGTTTAGTCTGTGCAGTGTTAGTTTCATTTGCAGCGGTTGCGTTAAAACCTTTGCAAATCACTAACAAAGAATTGGATATGAAGAAGAATATCCTTGATGTGGCGGGTTTGCTTGAAGCAGGTGGCAATATTGAAGCTGCTTTTAACGATAGAATTGAAGCTAAAATCGTAGATTTAGCAACAGGCGAGTATGTTGAGAGCATCGATGCCAATGGCTATGATCAACGTAAAGCAGCTAAAGATCCTGCGCAAAGTGTTGTTATTCCAAAAGATAAAGATATTGCCCACATTCGTATTAAAGCTAAATACGCAAAAGTGTATTTAGTAAAAGATGCCGGAGCGATTAAATCTATTATTTTGCCAATTAATGGCTATGGATTGTGGTCAACATTATATGGATTTTTATCGTTAGATCCTGATGGACAAACAGTGCAAAGCATCAATTTTTATGATCAAGCAGAAACTCCGGGCTTGGGTGGAGAAGTTGTTAATCCTAACTGGCGTGCTTTATGGAAAGGTAAAAAAGTCTATGCAGAATCTGACGTACCTTCTATGGAAAAAGGACTTATTGCTGAAGCGGATATGGGCGAGCCTGCATTAAGTTTAATAAAAGGCGTTGTGGATAATAGCAAACCCGGTTCACAGTATCAGGTTGATGGCTTAGCTGGTGCAAGTTTAACTAGCAATGGCGTGTCTAATCTAATTAGATACTGGATGAGTAAAGAAGGTTTTTCTACTTATCTAAGTAAAGTAAGAATTGTTAAAGGGGGAGTATCATGAGTGCCGTTTTAAATAGCGAAACAAAAAAAGTTTTAGTCGATCCTTTAGTGAGTAACAACCCCATTACGTTGCAAGTATTGGGTATTTGTTCTGCGTTAGCGGTAACCTCACAAATGTCTACGTCATTAATTATGGCACTTGCGTTAACGCTGGTCACTGCTTTTTCAAGTGCTGCCATTAGTGCGATAAGAAATCATATTCCAAGTAGTATTCGTATTATTGTGCAAATGACCATCATTGCGTCATTGGTAATTGTGGTGGATCAAATTTTAAAAGCCTTTGCATTTGAAATTTCTAAACAATTATCTGTGTTTGTTGGTTTGATTATTACTAATTGTATTGTCATGGGACGTGCTGAAGGCTATGCGATGAAAAATCCACCTTTAGAAAGTTTTATGGACGGTATCGGTAATGGTTTGGGTTATAGTTTGATTTTAGTGACTGTTGCCTTTTTTAGAGAAATTTTTGGTTCTGGAAAATTGCTAGGTATGGAAATTTTTCCTTTAGTAAAAGATGGCGGTTGGTACGATCCAAACGGTCTAATGCTATTGCCACCGAGTGCATTTTTCATTATCGGTTTGATTATTTGGGGTGTCCGTGAATGGAAGCCTGAGCAATCCGAAAAAGTAGAATACAAAATTTTGCCGATTGCTCATGGTGAAGGAGGGCATCACTAATGGAAGCGTATATCAGTTTATTTATTAAAGCAGTTTTCATTGAGAATTTAGCGTTATCTTTCTTTTTGGGAATGTGTACCTTCATTGCCGTATCCAAAAAAATATCTACAGCAATGGGTTTAGGGATTGCGGTAATGGTTGTTCAGGCCATTACTGTTCCTGCAAATAATTTTGTTTATCATGCCTTATTAAAAGAAGATGCCTTGTCATGGATAGGCATCACTGGTGTTGATTTAAGCTTTTTAGCATTATTAAGCTGTATCGGGATGATTGCTGCGCTAGTGCAAATTTTGGAAATGGTGTTAGACAAATTTTTCCCAGCTTTATACTCAGCTTTAGGGATTTTCTTGCCTTTGATTACAGTAAACTGCGCAATTTTGGGTGGCAGCTTATTTATGATTGAGCGTGATTATAATTTTGGCGAAAGTGTTACTTATGGAGTTGGCAGCGGATTAGGCTGGGCATTAGCAATTACCGTCATGGCTGGTGTTCGTGAAAAACTCAAATACAGCGATATTCCGGCTGGGTTACAAGGCCTGGGTATCACCTTTATTACCGCGGGTCTGATGTCGCTTGGCTTCATGGCTTTTTCTGGAATCCAACTTTAAGAAGGTACCCTAATGCTGGAAATTTTATTAGGCATTATTATTTTCACGGCTTTCGTGATTGCATTAGTGTTTTTAATTATTGGTGCTAAAAGTAAATTGGTCGCTGAAGGTGATGTAGAAATTCTTATTAATGATGAAAAGAAAATTTACGTTCCTGTTGGTTCCAAATTATTAGGCGCACTTGCTGATAATGGTTTGTTTGTTTCTTCTGCTTGTGGTGGTGGTGGTACCTGTGCGCAGTGTCGGGTAAAAGTACATTCAGGCGGTGGCGATATTTTACCAACAGAAACTTCGCACATTACCAAAAGAGAAGCTGCTGAAGGCGAGCGTCTTTCTTGTCAAGTAACGGTCAGAAACAATATGTCTATTGAAGTTGAAGACAGTGTTTTTGGCGTAAAAAAATGGGAATGTACGGTTAAATCAAATCATAACGTCGCGACGTTTATCAAAGAGTTGGTTTTAGATTTGCCCGAAGGTGAAGCCATTAATTATCGTGCGGGTGGTTATATTCAAATTGAATGTCCGTCACATGTTGCAAAATACCAAGACTTCTCAATTGAAGAACGTTTTCATGAAGATTGGGATAAATTCAATATTTGGCGCTATGTTTCTGATGTAAAAGAGCCAGCGTTACGAGCCTATTCAATGGCATCGTATCCTGAAGAAAGAGAAATTATGTTGAACGTGCGGATTGCCACACCGCCACCTAGAGCGCCTGAAGATGTGCCTCCAGGCATTATGTCATCGTATATCTTCAATTTGAAGCCAGGTGACAAATGCATCATTTCTGGACCTTACGGTGAATTTTACGCAAAAGATACACAAGCAGAGATGGTGTTTGTTGGGGGTGGTGCGGGTATGGCACCCATGCGATCACATATTTTTGATCTATTGCGTAGATTAAAATCAACACGCAAAATGACATTCTGGTACGGTGCACGTAGTAAACGTGAGATGTTCTATGTAGAAGATTTCGATATGTTAGCGCGTGAGAATGATAACTTTGAATGGCATGTTGCATTATCCGATCCTCTACCTGATGATAATTGGGATGGTTATACGGGTTTTATTCATAATGTGCTGTTTGAGCAATATATCAAGAACCATCCTGCACCAGAAGATTGTGAATTTTACATGTGTGGGCCGCCAATGATGAACACAGCAGTAACCAAAATGTTACTTGATAACGGTGTTGAACCTGAAAACATCATGCTTGATGATTTTGGTGGTTAAGCATGTTGCTTAGCTAGGGCTGTTGTTATTTTGACAGTGGTGAAAATAACCTCCTTCTGTGTTAAATAGAAGGGGGTTTTTTTATTTAAAATAGTGATAATTATTGTTATAGTTGATAAATCGCTATAAATAAATAGGAGAATACGATGGAAATGTTTTTAGTTACTTTTGTAATAATGTTAGCAGTGGTTGCTTTAATGGCGATTGGAGTCATGTTTGGCAGACGAGCGATTAAAGGTTCGTGTGGTGGTTTAAACACAGGTAATTGTGTGTGTGTAAAAAAATGTGACAAAAGGTTAAAGATCGAAGCTGAAGCCGAGGCAAGTTTATAAGCATGCAAATCTGGATTTATTATGGAGGCACCTAGTTTTTATTGGCATGATTATGAAACATTCGGCACTCATCCTGCAATGGATAGACCCGCTCAATTTGCAGGCTTAAGAACGGACGAAAACTTAACAATTATCGAGCCTCCACTTGTTGTTTATTGTCGCTTAGCAGATGATTACCTGCCCAATCCAGAGGCCTGTGTTATTACAGGAATTACGCCGCAACAGGTGAATGCGCGGGGCGTGTGTGAGGCAGACTTTATCCGTTTAATTCATCAACAAATGGCACGCGCCAACACCTGTTCAGTGGGTTATAACAGCATACGTTTTGATGATGAAATTACCCGTAATTGTTTATACCGTAATTTTTACGACCCTTATACGCGAGAATGGCAGCACGGTAACTCACGATGGGATTTAATTGATGTGGTGAGAGCCACAAAAGCCTTAAGACCTGAAGGTATTCAATGGCCAGTGATTACCCAAGAGGGTCAGTCACAGGTTACCTTTAAGTTAGATCGTTTAACTGTGGAAAATGGCATTGAACATAGTGCTGCCCACGATGCCTTAGCGGATGTTTATGCAACCATTGCCATTGCAGAATTAGTAAAAACTGCACAACCTAAACTCTATGAATATTGCCGACAGCATCGTTTTAAAACAGAAGCAAGTAAATTGCTTAATTTCAATGAGCCTACACCAATTGTTCATATTTCAGGGCGGTACGCAAACAGCAAAAATTCATTAGCCATTGTTGTGCCGCTGTGTAAGCACCCAACTAATAGCAATGGTGTGATTGTTTATGATTTATCTATTGATCCTGAGCCGTTACTACGTTTATCAGTTGAAGACATACAAAATAGACTATTTGTTGCAAGTGCTGACTTAGCAGAAGGAGTGGCAAGAATTCCTTTAAAGACGGTGCATTTAAATAAATGCCCGGTGTTAGCACCTATAAATGTTATCAAACCAGTTGATGCACAACGTTTACAGCTTGATTTACCTAAGTGTTATGAGAACCTAAAAAAATTGACTAAAGCAGTTGAACTTAAAGAAAAAATAGCCGAAGTCTTTACTCAGAAATTTAACCCAAAAAATAGTGATCCTGATTTAGCTATTTATAGTGGTGGCTTTTTATCTGAATCAGATCGACAAAAATTAACTCACTTAAGGCAGTTAGCACCAGAAAAAATAGCAAACAAAAAAATGGACTTTGAGGACGCACGAATTCCAGAAATGATTTTAAGATACCGTGCAAGAAATTATCCTGAAACTTTAACGCAGCAAGAAACAAAAGACTGGCAGGCCTTTTGTCTACAGCGCTTAACGGGGCAAGATGGTTATTTAGGACTGACCTTTGAGCAATATTTTAATCAGATACACACGTTGCGTTTAAACCCTGAGAGTGATATTGGCCTGCTGGATGAATTAACTGCGTATGGTTATCAGTGTAAGCATCAATTACAGGCCAACGCTTAACAAACCTAGGTTAAAACGTGGCTCTTAATCAATAAGACCAATACCTTTAAGTTGCTTGCGTAACTGTTCAAGGCGCTGCCGATTCGTACCTAAATCGCTGTAGCCAACGCGTGAAGCTGAGTAGATATGAATCACCTGTGCCTCTGCATCTAACATCGCGTGTACATCATCCACAAAACGTAAAATAGGTGTTGTAGCACTGACATGGACAGCGGTTGCTGATTCATTAATAAGTTGTGTGCGCGGTTGATTTTTTAAGTGCTGAACAAACTGTAACCACGCTTGTTCAGGCGCACCAATAACGGTAAATGGTTGAATAAAATGACGACTATCTAAGGGATCTGTTTGGCTTGATACACAATTAGGTGAGGTCGCACAACGAGGTAGTTTATTGTTTGAAGTCATCGATGAGTCCGCAAAAAGGGGTAAAGAAAAACTAAGACCAAAAAGCAACGCAATGGCTACCTTTAATACACAGAAGTAAGTTAAACAGCACGTCACATTATGGTTGATTGCTGTGCGGCGCAGTGTCTTAATCATGAAGTTAACATCCTGTAGTGGTTGAAAAGTAAGCAGGAATAAAAAGGTTTTAGCCATGTTTAACTAATAGCTAACATCATTGGAAGCCATGTTTACCATAATGAGAATTGCTGTAAGTTAAAACCATGGCTTAGGATATGACAAAATGATGGTATGCGTCAAAAGACAGAACAGTGGTGCCGATAGTTAACGTGCAAAAACAGGCTAGAGTATTGCCAAACACAGCCTCTACACCCGTGTTAATGATTGCTAGCTCAGCAAGAATGTTGGCACAGTTAGCCCATCAAGTGGGCATAGCCGTGGTGGTGGTTGATCTTTTTGCGGACACCGATACGCAGCAATACGCGCTAGAGTCTGTGCGCGTGTCCAGTTTAGCTGTAGATGAGATTCAGCATGCTGTGAGGTATTTAATAGATAAATACGCTATGACCACAGCCGTTTATGGCAGTGGCTTTGAAGCGCATAGTGAAAGCTTGTTTTATCTAGCAGAGCAACTAACTTTGTGCGGTAATGCGCCGCTGATATTTGCCACAATACAAAATAAGCTCCTTTTTTTTAAAGCCTTAACTGTTGCTAATATTCCTTATCCAGAGATAGCATTTATCTCGCCCACCACCCATAAAACGTGGTTATTTAAACCTAACGTTGGTCAAGGCGGGCAAGGTATTCATTATTTATCCTATCAAGATGAGGCGAGTCAAGGCTATTGGCAAGAATATATTAAGGGGCAAGTTGGTTCAGTGCTTTTTTTTGCTAAAGATAAAAAAAGCCAATTGATTGGCTTTAATACGCAATGGAGCGAAGCTTTAGAGAACGATGATTTTGTTTTTTCAGGCATCATTAATCACAGTGTATTGCCAGATAATTGTCGAGCGTTGATTGCTCAATGGGTAGCAACGTTGACGCGATTATTTTGTCTACAAGGCTTAAATTCAATGGACTTTATTTATGCAAACGGGCAATTATACGTCTTGGAAATCAATGCTAGAATTTCTGCAAGTGTGCAGCTTTATTCGCCCACGTGGTTTTATCAGCATGTTATAAAACCAGCTTATTATGCAGAGAACGCGGTGGCACAGAAAGGCTTTACAGCGTATCAAATTGTTTATGCAGCGCAACAATGCTACATTCCAGCAACCTGGCGTTGGCCAAAAAACTGCGTTGATTTATCAGAAAGTGGTGTAAAAATCCGCAAAAATCAGCCAATATGCAGTATCATTGCAACCGATAAAACCCCCAGTAACGTTGTGAGTGTCATACAAAAACAACGTCAATTTATAGTAGATCAACTACCACGCACATCATAGGTTTACCTTAATGGAATATAACGCAAGTGTTAATCAGCTGTCTCGTCCTTTAGTTAATAAATTAATTCAACATGCTGTTCAATATAGACTAAACGTGCATACCTTAGACAATGGGTGCACACTTATTGATGCGGGCATTCATGCCGCAGGCGGTTTAGAAGCAGGGCGTATTATTACGGAAATATGCATGGGAGGCTTAGGCACGGTAGCGTTAGCGCATAGTGCATATACCGAAAAATGGCCCTTAACAGTTCACGTTCATTCAAGCAATCCAGTCTTGGCATGTTTAGGCAGTCAATATGCAGGCTGGAGTTTAGCGCATGAAAAATATTATGCTTTAGGATCAGGCCCTGCACGCGCGTTGGCAAAGAAAACCAAAGAGGGCGTCAGCCAGCCAGTTGAAGAGTTATACAAAGAATTAAATTACCACGATACCGCCGAGCAAACCGTATTGGTGATTGAAAATGATGCGATGCCCCCTGTTGAACTTATTGAAAAAATAGCCTCAGCTTGTGCATTAACGCCAGACCAACTAACGATCATCATTACGCCTACCAGCAGTTTAGCCGGAGGCGTACAAGTTATTGGACGTGTTTTAGAAGTATCAATGCATAAAGCCCATGCCTTGCATTTTCCACTGGAAAATATTCTTGACGGTACGGGAAGTGCGCCCATTTGTCCGCCACATCCAAAATTCGTACAGGCAATGGGTAGAACCAATGATGCGATATTATTTGCAGGTTTAGTGCATTTATTTGTAAAAGGCGCAGACGATGCCGCCGAACAATTAGCACATCAATTGCCCAGCTCAACCTCTAAAGACTATGGCAAACCGTTTGCGCAAATTTTTAAAGAAAATAACTATGATTTCTTTAAAATTGATGCAATGTTATTTAGCCCAGCCAGTGTGATTGTTACTGCGGTTGAGTCAGGTAACAGTTATCGGGCAGGGCGTTTAGATAACGAGTTGTTAAATCAATCGTTTGGATACTAAGTAAACGATGTCTTCACCCTTCGACAGGCTCAGGACAAACGGTTAAGGTTCTGGATAATGCCTGAAAACTTAAAATAAATGAATGTCTCTTAAACTGATTCAGTAAGTGAACTAAGTGAATGGCTAATAAATTTCAGCATACCTGTATTCAGTGTCTAACTGCGGTAGCGCAGCATCATGGTTTGCAGATTAATCCAGAGCGATTAATACAAGAATATGCCTTAGGCGAAAAAGAACCAGCCGATGCGCAGTTATTAAGAATTGCGACTGACATCGGTATGAAGGCAAAAATAACCACATTAACGTGGGCTGAACTGCTTGCACAAGGTGGAGTATTTCCCTTGCTAGCCAAGTTACGTGATGGCAGTTTTGTGATAGTCGTCAGTGCAAAAGCAGCCGACATCAGTAAAGTTGCCGTTCTTAACCCCATGGCAGCCGATACCTCCATAGACTTTCAAGATGAAGCTAGTTTTTGTAAAGACTGGACAGGCGAGTTAGTCTTACTCAAGCGAAGTCATTCACTCACTGATCCAAACCAACCGTTTAGCTTATTGTGGTTTATCCCTGAGATTGCGCGGCAAAAAAGGGCATTTATTGATATCGCGATAACCGTTATTGCCATGCAATTTTTAGCCTTAGCGTCGCCTATATTTTTCCAATTAATCATCGATAAAGTCTTAGTTCATCAAAGTGTTGCCACGCTCTGGGTTGTGGGTGTGGGGATTGTCATTGCAATGGTTTTTGAAACTATTTTTGGTTATTTAAGGCAATTAATCGCCTTAGTCGCCACCAATAAAATAGATATGCGGATTACCCGTAGAACCTTTGGGCATTTATTATCACTCCCCATTGATTACTTTGAAACCACCACTGCTGGCGTGGTCACGCGGCACATGCAGCAATTAGAAAACATTCGGAATTTTCTTACGGGCAGTTTATTTTATTCAGCATTAGAACTATTTGGCTTAGCCATCTTTTTACCTATCTTGTTTACCATCTCGGTTAAATTAGCCCTAATAGTGCTTGTCTTTACACTGATCATTGCAGCAATTATTATTGCCTTACTGCCCACCTATCGGCGTCGATTAGATGCCTTGTATAAAGCAGAAGGCAAGCGGCAATCGATGTTAGTAGAAACCATTTATGGTATGCGGACGGTAAAAGCCTTGGCCATTGAGCCTGTTCAGCGGCGCACTTGGGATCAAATCTCAGCGGAAGCCATTACTATGTCATTTCGTTTGGGTAAGTTAGGGCTGATGGGCTCAAGTTTTACAGGCTTGCTAAACAGATTATTGCCTGTAACCATTATTATCTTAGGCGCACAAGAAGTGTTTGATGGTACCTTAAGCTTAGGTGCTCTGATTGCGTTTCAAATGATATCAGGGAAAGTCTCAGCACCTCTTATTGCCATTGTGAGTTTAATCAATGAATATCAACAAACGGCCTTATCGGTGCGCATGTTAGGTGAGGTGATGAATAGAGCTCCCGAAGGACGTATGGGCGCAAGTGGACTTAGACCACAATTAAAAGGCGAAATCAGCTTTGAAGATGTCACCTTCAGGTATCCAGGTTCCAGTGCTGCCGCGTTAGATCATACAAATTTTACGATACCAGCAGGCGTTGTTGTTGGTATTGTCGGACGAAGTGGTTCGGGCAAAACGACCTTAACCAAATTAATTCAGGGTTTGTATAGTGTGCAAGAAGGGATTATTCGCTTTGATGGCTTTGATGCCAGAGAAATAGAATTAGCCCATTTACGAAGACAAATTGGCGTGGTATTGCAAGAGAACTTTTTATTTAGAGGCTCGGTAAGAGAAAACATTGCCATGGGAAAACCAGATGCCTCATTTGAAGAAATTGTGGAGGCATCGCAAGCAGCAGGCGCGGATGAATTTGTCGAACGTTTGCCGCAAGGTTATGACACCTTACTTGAAGAAAACGCAGCCAATTTAAGCGGCGGTCAAAAACAGCGATTATCTATTGCCCGTGCTTTATTAAGTAAGCCACGTATTTTGATTTTAGATGAAGCAGCCAGTGCCTTAGACCCTGAAAGTGAAGCCATATTTATTAATAATTTGTCTAAAATTGCAGTAGGGCGAACTGTGGTTATGATTTCACATCGTTTATCAACCTTAGTCAATGCTCACACCATTTTAGTTATGCAACATGGGAAATTGATCGATAGCGGTCGCCATGAAGAATTATTAGCACGAAGTCCAACTTATTTACATTTATGGAACCAACAAACCAGTCATTTGTAAGCCGAGTAATGAAGTTATTCACTCAAGATAAAAGCGCAACGGTAGTTGAGTTTTTGCCTGATGCTGATGAAATTGAGCGCACACCCTTGCCAAAATCAGCACAAATAACCTTGCATGTTTTACTCTTAACCTTAGCCACGTTTACCGTATGGGCAATAATTTCGCAGTTAGATAGAGTCGTGACGGCAACAGGGCGATTAATCACCCCCTTACCCAATATTGTAGTGCAGCCACTGGAGACGGCGATTATTCAAAATATTCATGTGCGTATTGGGCAGTTAGTAAAAAAAGATCAATTATTAGCCACCTTAGATCCAACTTTTGCTGTGGCGGATGAAAAGCAAATCAAGCAGCAAATGGACAGCTTAGAGACGCAATCTAAAAATTTATCCGCAGAAATTATTGGTCATGCCTCGCCTACAGAGGCAAAAAAAGACACGGATAGCCAATTACAAGCCCAGTTATCCACCGAACGTCAGGCAAATTATCAGGCGCAATTAACCAAAATAAATGAAAATATCGCCCGTACCCAAGCCAGTTTAGTCACACTAAGGCAAGACCAAAAAATGTTGACTGAACATTTAAAACCCTTGCAAGAGATAGAAGCAATGCAAGAAAAACTGGTGGCAAGAAATTTTGGTGCGCGAATTCGGTTGTTAGAAGCGCAGGAGAAGCGTCAGGACGTTGAACGGAATTTGCACTTAGCTAAAAATAAAGAACAAGAAATTAATCGCGAGCTTGCCGGAATGGAAGCTGAAAAACAGGTTTTTCAAAAAAGTTGGCGACAAAAAATGATGGAAGATATGTTGTCCATTAATCGTGATCGTAATTCTTTACATGAGCAATTACAAAAAGCGGATAAACGCAGCCATTTAGTGCAATTAACCGCACCTGCCGACAGTGTTGTCTTAGAGCTGGCTAATTTATCGGTAGGCTCTGTAATTCAAGGTGGCAGTGCTTTATTCACGTTGGTGCCACTCAATACAGAATTAGAGGCTGAAGTGCAAATCGATGCAATGGATATGGGCTTTATTAAAGCTGGAGATGAGGCGCGTTTAAAATTAGATGCCTTTCCTTTTCAAAAACACGGTTTTTTAAAAGGGCATATTGAAACCATCAGTGAAGATGCTTTTCGTAGAGATACCGATTCTGGACAAACAACGCAAGCGTATTACAAAAGCAGAATTCATATCGAGTCCTTAACACTAAAAAAAATCCCCCCTCAAGTTAGATTGCTGCCTGGAATGACGTTAATTGCTGAAATAGTTGTGGGTAAACGCTCGGTGATTTCTTATTTATTATGGCCGTTTGCTAAGGCAATGGATGAGGCAATGGAAGAGCCTTAAACGGCTACCCACTGAACACGGGACAGCGAGAGGTTAAGCCTATTTATCTTGCCTTAAATTAGTCGCCATATTGTCTTAAAACATAAAATTATTGGCTAGGTGCCTTGTTTGTGTAGAGATAAATCCCGCTTAAAACAGTCTCAAATTAGGGCATAAAAAATAAATAAAATTATTAAAGTTTATTTTTAGCGGGTCGTTACAAGGAAAAATTTTAATTATTTTTAGTTAAAAAAGTTAGCTATAATAAACAAGGGTTAGCAACTTAACGGGCGGTAAGTCCTGGATGCTGGTTTTGTAGGATGGATAAGAGGTAGCTGCGGTGAAAATATTTTTTATGACACCTCATTCGATAAGCTCATGACAGGCTTTTAGCAAAGAGGAAGGTTAAAATCATAATGCGTTCAACGTATCGGTAACATCCACCGTTTGCAGTGTGCTTTGGATTTAATGTTCCTTGACATAATAATTACTGATGTTGAACAAGAAATCGGTTATTTATGTTTGCTTGCGATACCAAAGTAGCTTTATTTTAGCGTTTGCAACAACACAAGAGGTAGTTATTCACTTCGCTCCTTTGGATAGTTTTTCAAAGAGGGGTGAGCTGAATAAATATCCATTTTTTAGTTTTTAATTTACATCAATATATTCTGATTTATCTATGGCATTAATCATTATGTCGTAGCACTTTTTTTAAGGGGAATAAGGCATGGCAAAAAGTGTTTCAAAGTTTACTACGGCGCAAATAGCAGGGTTAACCACTGCTCAAATTGCAGTGTTATCAACAGCCGATATTGCTTCCCTTAATACTAGCCAAGTTAGTGCAGGGTTAACCACAGCGCAAATTCAATCGCTCAATACCAAGCAAGTCACCGCATTAACCACTAATCAACTTAGTGTACTGACTACTACGCA
>Ga0247842_10000433_pt1 | contig 88005 bp, 74 predicted proteins | sample LaCruzMarch2015__3_FD_192411 | JGI IMG/M metagenome (GOLD analysis project Ga0247842, IMG submission 192411) | Freshwater microbial communities from meromictic Lake La Cruz, Castile-La Mancha, Spain - LaCruzMarch2015_19m | ecosystem: Environmental > Aquatic > Freshwater > Lake | place: Spain... | reverse complement strand
CGGTGAAGGGAAGAAGGTTGGAGAAGCCGAGGTAGAGGGCCTTCCGCGCCTTCCGTTCCGTGCCGCGGATCCCGAAGATGTTCATGAAAAAGTCGATGTTCTCCTCGACCGTCAGATCCTGGTAGAGGCCGAAACGCTGGGGCATGTAGCCGATCCGGTCCTTGACGGCCGCCCGGTCGGCGACGACGTCCAGGCCGTCGATGGTAATCCGGCCCGTGGCGGGTTTGAGCATCGTCGCCGCCATCCGCAGCAGCGTGGACTTTCCCGCCCCGTCGGAGCCGACGAGGCCGAAGATCGCCCCCCGTTCGACCGTGAGTGAAACATCGCGCACCGCTTCGGTCGAGCCGAAGCGGCAGGATACCCCCTCGATCCGGACGAACGGCTCTTTTTCCCCTTCGGCCCCCGGCATGCCGGAAACGGCCGGCTCAGCGTAACCAGGCATCGGCGGGCATTCCTGACTTGAGTTCCAGACCGGGGTTGGGGAGGGAGATCTTGACGAGGTAGACCAGCTTCACCCGCTCCTTCTTCGTCTGGATGATCTTGGGGGTGAATTCCCCCTCGGGGGAGATGAAGGTGACCGTGCCGGCGAACGATTTGTCCGGGAAGGTGTCCACGCGGACCTCCACTTTCTGGCCCGGCTTCACCTTGCCAATCTCCGTCTCATCCACGAAGATCTTCAGGTCGACCGTGGCCAACTGGGAGAGGGTGAGGACCTCCCGTCCCGGCGTGACCACCTCGCCCGGCTCCGTGTTGCGGCTGGTGATGACTCCCGGGCCGGGCGCCTTCAATTGCGCGTAATCGAACTGGATCGACACCTGGTCGGAGGCTGCCTTGGCCGAGGCGACGTTGGAGCGGGCCGCTTCGACGTCCTTCCGCGCGGCGTCGATCCGCAGCAGGTTGCTCTGGGCCTGTTTCAGAACGGCCTGCCCTTCGGCCAGCCTTGCCTCGGCGGTGTGGATGGTCTCCGCCCGGCTCCCCTCCTTCGCAAGATCGTAGGCCTCCCGGCCCCGCTCGTATTCCCGGAGGGTCGTATCGTACCGGAGACGGACGGCATCCCACTCCTTCTCGGAGACGGTCCCCTTCCGGAAGAGGCTCTCGTAGCGGGTCAGGTTTTTCTTTGCGTCCTCCAACACGGCGGCGGCGCCCTGCATCGCCTGTTTCGCCCGTTCGACCTCCTGCGTCCGGGTGCCGGCCCGGAATTCGTCTAATTGCGAGGCGAGCACACGGACGCCCGCCTCGGCCCGGGCCGCTTCGGCAGGGAGGGTCTTTTCATAGACCGCAAGCAGGGTCTCCGCCTGCTCCTTGCCTTTGATGGATCGGTCGAGGTTGGCCTTCGCCTGCTCGAGACGGGTGCGGAATTCGGCCGGGTCCAACTCGGCGAGGAGCTGATCCCTGGCAACGGTCTGGCCCTCCTGCACGAGAACCCTGAGGATGCGGCCGGCCGCCTGGAACGAAAGGTGGGACTGGGTGGCCTCGATGGTTCCGGAGTAGGAAAGCTCTCCCTTCCGCACCTTCTGTTGGCCAAAGTAGACAAAGAGGCCCGTTCCGATGAAAAGCGCCAGCACGACGATGATGACGATGCGTTTCTTCAAAGGACACCTCCCCGATATCGATATGGTTTGTTCCATACCATTTTTCCATGGAAAAGGTAAGTTCCCCTTTTTATTTGTTGAAAATTGTGCCGCGAATCCGTAATATGCAGCCCATACCTTCTCATTTCTTTTTCGCAGTCCCCAAAAAAGGGGACGAAGGACTTCGCCTCCTCACACGCTTCACCGGTTTCGCTGTTTTTAGCGTCTGTTCTTCTGCAAGAGGCATTATGAACGCGCTGGTTACGGGGGGCTACAGGTTTCACGGGCACACACTACCGCAGAGGGAGGTTGCGATGAAGTTGACACTGCTTCTTTTCGTTCTTGCACAAAAGCTGAAGGCGGCCGCGAAAAAGAACACGGCCTACAGAAAGCACCTGGGTATCATGCAACTCAAAGTCCTGATCAAAACGGCAGACGGAAAAAGAGGGCGTCTCTTCATCTTCGACAAGGGCGCTTTCTCTTCGCTCAGCGGAGCACATCATCCATCCGACGTCGCACTCGTCTGGGCCGACGCGGGGACGGCCTTCCGGGTGATGACATCGAAAACCGGCGATGCCGACACCTTTAAGGCGGCCGCTGACGGAAAGGTGCGCGTTGAAGGCATGCCCCCCTATCTGCAGTGGTTTACCGACGGCGTGAAGCTGGTGATGGGATGATCTTCCCTGAACCGCGGCTGTTTTAACGATTACATGAAAATGAAATCTTTCAAAGGAGGTCTCGCATGACGATCAATGGCGGCCATCTCGTTGCACGGTATCTGAAGGAGGTTGAAGGCATTGAAACGGTGTTCGCCCTTTCCGGCGGGCATATCGAGGCGATCCTGGACGGGTTCACGCAGTACCGGATCCGTGCCATCGACGTGCGCCACGAACAGGTGGCGGCGATGGCGGCCCACGCGTGGTCGGTCTACGCAGGGAAGACGGGCGTGTGCCTTGTAACCGCCGGCCCCGGCTTCACCAACGCGCTCACCGGCATCGCCAACGCCTATCTCGACAATGCCCCGCTGGTGGTGCTGTGCGGGAAGCACCCCCTGAAGGAGGACCTCAGGGGCGCCCTCCAGGAGATGAACCAGATCGACATGGTCAAGCCCATCACAAAATGGGCCGCCACCTGCTACGAGACGAAGCGCATCCCCGAATACCTCTCCATGGCGTTCAGGTACGCCACCATGGGCAGGCCGGGGCCGGTTTTCCTCGAACTCCCGCCCGACATTCTGAACATCAGCATACCCGAGGAGGAGGCGCCGCTGCCCAAGCATCCCGCCCGGAAATACTCGGTGCACCCCGACGATGCCGATCTAAAGCAGGCGGCGGATCTCATCAACGGAGCCAAACAGCCGCTGTTCCTCGGGGGAAGCGGCGTGGGATTCAGTTGCTGCGGCTTCGCACTGGAACAGTTCGTCGAGAAGACGGGAATCCCCTTCATCCTGATGAATTATGGACGGGGGGAACTTCCCGACAACCACCCGCAGTCCATCTGGGATGTCGGCAACATCGGGATGATGGTGACGCTGGCGCAGGCCGACGTGATCGTGATCGCAGGCCTGCGCCTCAACTGGCTGTTGCAGTCCGGGGCCGCCATTCCGCCCTCGGCCAAGGTGGTGAGAATCGACATCGACCCGCATGAAATAGACCGCAACCGGGAGGCCGACGCGGGGCTCGTGGGGGACGCCAACTCGGTGCTCGGCCAGCTCCTTCCGCTTGTGAATCAAAACGATCACGGCGCCTGGCTTAAAACGCTGCGCGCGGCTTCGGCCGCGTTCATCGGCTCCGAGCTTCTGGCGCGGGAGACGCCTTCCGATCCCATCCATCCCATTCGCCTGGCCGCCCAGATACAGAAGGTCGTGGGTGATGACGCATACTATGTGACGGACGGCGGCGATACGGTTTACTTCGGGCTCGTGCATTTCACGTCGAAATTGCGGGCCGGTGTGGTGGGAACGGCATCGGGCCTGCTCGGGTGCCTGGGTACCGGCATTCCCTTTGCCATGGCCGCGAAGCTCGCCCACCCCGACAAAAAGGTGATCCTGCTCAACGGCGACGGCTCCTTCGGGTTCAATGCCATGGAGTTCGACACCATGCTCCGCCACAACATCCCGGTCGTCTGTGTCATCAACAACGACTGCGCCTGGGGCATGGTCAAACACGGCCAGGAGCTGTCGATCGGCAAGGACAGGCTCCGTTGCACGGAGCTCGATCTCCGGCGTTACGACAAAATGGTGGAGGGGCTCGGGGGGCACGGCGAGTTCGTCACGAAGGACGAGGAAATCATCCCCGCGATAAAACGGGCGATCGAATCCGGAAAGCCGGCCTGTGTCAATGTGATGACGGATCCGGCCGTGATGAGCCCGGCATCGGTGATCTTCTACCAGGCACTCAAAATGGAGTGAGTACGGGAGGGTCCATGAAAGCACTGCAATTTTCCGCATCCGCGGCGAAGTTCCTTGTTCTCAAACCCCTGGGCGCGCTGTTTCCTTCCCTGTTCTACAAGGGGCCGCTGGCGACGGTCAAATTCGTCGATATCCCGGAACCTGTCCTGCCGGGGTCCGACTGGGTGAAGCTCCGGACGTTGATGTGCGGGTTCTGCGGTTCCGATCAAAGCCTGATTTTCCTCAAGGACTCCCCCACGGCCTCGCCCTTTACCTCCTTTCCCTGTGTGCTCGGACATGAGTTGTGCGGGGAGATCGTCGAGGTTGGCAAGGGGGTGACGGATCGCAGGGTCGGGGATCGTGTCACGATGTCGCCCGGACTTACGTGCACGGCCCGGGGGATCGATCCGGCCTGTCCAAGCTGTCGGGCCGGCCGGCCCGGCAGTTGTGAAAACACGGCCAAGGGTCGCTTGGCCCCGGGGATGTTCACGGGGATCTGCAAGGACGTGGGCGGCGGGTTTGCCCCGTATCTCGTGGCTCACAAAAGTCAGATCTACATGCTGCCGGCAGGGATGTCTCTTGAAACAGCATCCATGACAGAGCCCCTGGGTGTCACGCTTCAGGCCGTCATCGATAACCGGCCGGTGGCCGCTGACCGGGTGCTCGTCATCGGCGGGGGGGTCATCGGCAACCTGATCGTTCAGTCGATCCGGGCACTCGATATCCCCTGTTCCATCACCGTGGCCGAGCCCTCGCGATTTCATGCGGAGCTGGCGGCCAAGGCCGGCGCCGACCATGTCGTAACCGACGGCGACATCCCCGGCGCCGCCCGTCAGTTCACCGGCGCCGAATCTTACAGACCGCTCCTGGGGAAAAGCATCCTCATGGGCGGCTTTACGAAGATCTTCGACTGTGTCGGACATACGGATACGCTGCGGGCGGCGATGCGGGCCATGGCCGGAGGCGGAACCTTAAGCGTCGTGGGCATCGGGGACGAGGTCAAACTGGATCTGACGCCGCTGTGGCTGAAGCTCCAGACGATCAAGGGGGTCTATGCGCACGGAGTCAATCTCATCGACGGCCGGCGCGAACATGTCTTCGAAATGGCCCTCCGGTTTGCTGCCGCGGGCCGGGTGCACCTCCATGAGATGGTAACCCACAAGTTTCCGCTCACGCGGTATCAGGACATGATCGAAGTCAACATGCGTAAATCAGCGAACCGGGCGGTGAAGACGGCAGTATCCTTCATGTGACGGCAAGAAAAAAGCGTTGATTGCCTTGCTCGTAACGATCCGTCGGAACCGTGTGGGCTTGAGGGAATATATGACAACAAAAGCCTGGAAACGTGCAACCGCCCTGGTGGCGAAAATTGTCATCCTGGCTGTCTGTTTTGTTGCCGCGGGATGCTTCGGCAACCTGAGATCCGAGCCCTTCGCGGAGAAAAATATCGCCGTGATGATGCGTGACGGCGTTGTTCTGAGAGCGGATGTCCGGCGACCAGCAGAGACAGGGAAATATCCGGTACTCATTTTCCGGACGCCTTACGGCAAGAGCGAAGGAGATCCGGACAACGAAAAGACGTTCAACGAGGCGGTGAAACGCGGCTATGCAATGGTCATTCAGGACGTACGCGGCCGCTTTGAATCCGAAGGGGAGTTTTTCGCTTATCTAAACGAGGGTAAGGACGGCTTCGACACCATCGAGTGGGCGGCTCGCCAGCCATGGTCCGACGGCCGGGTGGGAACCTTCGGGCTCTCCTATCCCGGGGCCGTACAGTGGCTTGCCGCTGTGGAGAATCCCCCTCACCTGAAGGCCATGGTCCCGGCCATGTGCTTTTCATCGCTGGATCAGTTCATCTACTTCGGCGGCGTATTTGAAACAGCCTGGGCGAACTGGTCATACCGATATATATCGCCCGACCAGCGGGTTAAAAAAGGGTTGCCCGGCCCAAGAACGATCGCTGAGGCCAATGCCGAGTGGACCAGGCGGGGAGGCGACGACGCGATCCAGGGCTGGCTGCCCTCCCAGGAAATGCCCTATCTCAAGGACAGTTCTCCCTATTACTACGAGTGGCTCGAACATCCGCCCTACGATCCGTGGTGGGATTGGGGCAACCTCCACAACAAGTACTCCGGGGTGAAGGCCGCCGTCCTCAATTTGTCGGGCTGGTATGATGAGCCCTATGGATCTGAAGGCGCAATAACGAATTATCTCGGACTTTTGCAATCCCGAGTCGGCGAGGATGATCCCCGGACCAGGCTTATGATAGGCCCGTGGATTCACGGTGTTGACGCCACCGGTTCAACCCGTTCGGGAGACCGGCTGTTTGGCGAAACGGCGAAGATCGATTATCACAACGTCGTTCTCGACTGGCTGGATTACCGCGTCAGGGGCATCGACCATGGTCTTTCCTCCGGGAAAGCCGTCAACGTCTTCAACATGGGTAAAGACGAGTGGATCGAAGCCGACACCTGGCCTCTCAGAGATACAAGCCCGACGGACTTCTATCTGGGGTCCCAGTGGCTGACCGGAACCGGAATCGGGAAGATCCGACCCCCTCCCGCCGATGAGGAAGGTTCGATCTCCTTTGTGGCCGACCCGGCAAACCCCGTCCGGGACGAGTTCGGGACAAACTTCGGAGCTTTTGACCTGAAGGGTCTTACCGGCAGACCCGATGTACTGACTTTCGACACGGAGCCTTTTGAAGCGGACCTCGCAGCCGTGGGACACATCAGGGCGGAGATCTACGCATCGAGCGACTCCCCCGATTTCGATCTCTATGTTAAACTGCTGGATGTCGCCCCCGACGGCACCGCGTTCAATATCGAGAGCGCCGGGCATGAGGTGGTGCGCGCCAGCTACCGCGACCGGACGGTTGAACGCAAATTGCTGACCCCCGGTGAGGTTGTCCGACTGGATTACCCCCATATGGTCACCGGAAACACATTCAAAAAGGGTCATCGCCTGCGTGTCTGCATCATGGCTTCCTGGTTCCCCACCTATGCCCGCAATCTCCAGACCGGCTTGCCGGAAAGCACAAGTGCGCAAATGCGCAAGGCGACCATCACGATCCACTGGGGGCGAAATTATCCGACCAGGATCACACTTCCGGTCATTTTGTCCAACCCGCTTTAAGAAGAGGTTCCTGCATGGATGGTCAACCGGGTGTCGCCGTCGCCTCGCTGAAAAAAGTCCAGACCCTGCTGGACATCAAGAACGACGAGATCAAGATCACGCTCCTCGCTCTCGCCGTGACCTTTTGCCACGGCGTTTCCAACGTCTATCTCTTCACCACCTCCCATTCCCTTTTCCTGAAGGTGTTTGACGCCCAGGATCTGGCCTATACCTATATCGGCGGGGCCCTGGCGGTCCTGCTGGTCGGCAGCGCTTACACATGGCTGCAACACAAGGTGTCTCCCACGAAACTGGTCGTCTGGACGTTGATCTTCCTGTTGCTGACCCTGCTCGGGGCCAGGGTGTGGCTCTATTTGGGCCAAACCAAAGGCCCGGCGGCCTTTTTGGCCGTGTGGGCGGTGGCCTATTCCACCCTGACCTACATGAGCATCTGGGGTCTGTTCGGCCAGCTCTTCGACACCCGCCAGGCCAAACGCCTCTTCGGTTTGATCGGTGCAGGCGAGTTTGCCGCCGACATCGTGGCGGGCTTCATCACGCCGGTCCTGGTGTCGGCCATCGGCTCGATCAACCTGATCCTGGTCGCGGCCATGGGGCTTTTCGGCTCGGTGGTTTTCACCATCCTGATCTCCCGGGCCTTCAGCGGCGCCGCGCCCCGGACCGTATCCGCGTCTGCAGAAGACACTCCGGCGCCAAAGCTCTCCGAGATGCTCAAGGACCGCTATGCCCTTTCCCTGCACCTGATCTGGGGTCTTTCCCTCATGGTGTTCTATCTGATGGACATGGCCTTCAGCGATCAGGTGGAGAATCATTTCACCGACGCCATGGATCCCATGGCCAGCTTCCTCGGCGTGTTTTTTGCCGTGGGCAGCGCGGTGAACATGGTCTTTCAGACCTTCTTCACCGGCCGGGTCCTGGACAAGGTCGGGATTCTGAAGTCCCTTTTGCTGCTGCCGGGGGTGGTGCTGCTGGGCTGCGTCGCCATGTCCTCCGGGGTGGCTTTTGTCCCGCGGTTCGGTCTGGCCATGTTCGCCATGACGGTCGGTTGCAAGATGTTCGATTATATCCTGCGCAACGCCATCCACGATCCTGCCTTTCAGGTCCTGTACCAACCCCTGCCCCCTGCCAGGCGTTTTGCACTTCAGTCTTCGGTCCTGACCCGAGCCGAGCCGGGCGCAGCCCTGATCGGCGGGGGATTGTTGCTGCTGGGGAAACTCTGTTTCAATGTGGACGCGGCGAACGTGGCCCTGATCATGATCGTCATCCTGGGCGTCCAGATGGCGTTCACCTTTTCCCTCCGGGTGAGATACCTGGATCTGCTTATGGAGGCCCTGAAAAAGCGGCGCCTGGGATTTTCGGAAGGAGAGGTGTGGGATGAGGGTGGCCGGCCACTGCTTCCGGGTTTTCTCAAGAGCAGGCGTCCGGGTGATGTCCTCTACGCCATGAGCCTGATGGAGAGGAACGCACCCCAGCACCTTGCGAAATACCTTCCGGAATTGCTCTTGCATCCCTCACCCGAGGTGCTCAAGGAGGCCCTGGCCAGGATCGAGCATGTCCGGGCCTCCGCGGTCCTGCCCCGGGTGCGGGCCATCATGCTGGACGAGGCCATGGATCCCTCGGTGCGCACGGCCGCGGTGCTGGCCTATGCCGCCATCGACGAGGCGGGGGCCGAGGACACCCTCGTGGATCTTCTGTCCCGGCCGGACAAGGAGCTGGTCCGGGCAGCCATCATCGGCCTGCAAAAGCACTGTGGCATTGAAGGAATCATGGCCTCCGGGGAGCGATTCATGGAGATGCTCAACTCCCCGGACCCGGGGGACCGGGAGGCCGCGGCCCGCATCCTGGGAGCGGTGGGGATATCATCCATGTACCGCCCCCTGCGGCGCCTGCTCCAGGACCCCTCTGCCGCGGTCCGGCGGGCGGCCTTGACGTCGGCGGAAAAACTCGGCAATCCCAGATTGACCCTGCTGCTTTTGCCGTTCCTGGGCCGGCCGGATACCCGCTACCAGGCGATTCGCACTGTGGCCGCGCTCGGCCCGCCCGTCCTGACGGAACTCTCCTGGGTCGTCTCCGGCCGTGATCAGAAACGGGAGGTCGTGCTGGGCGTCCTGAAAGCCGTCTCCCTGATGCCCCCACCGTCCGCCGTCCCCTTTCTGCTGGATCATCTTTTCCATCCGGATGCGGTTGCCCGCAGCCTCATCCTGGACAGGCTGGAACACCTGGGCTATTGTCCGGAAAGTCCCGAGGACAAGCAGCTATTGACCGGCCTGGCGGGGCAGGAGTCGTCCCTGGCGGCCTGGCTGCTGAACTGTCTCAAGGCCCTGCCAACGGGTCAAGATTCCGGGCTGCTCAGAAAGGCGCTGGAGGAGGAAAGTGATCGCTGCCGGGACCGCATATTGGCGCTGGCCTCATTGTTCGGGCCGGCCCAGATCAGGGTGGGCCTGCACAGGGGCATTATCGGCAATGACAGGGCCCGTCATGCCTATGCCCTGGAGATGCTCGATTCTTTTCTGCCCGGGGAGTTGAAGGAACTGATTTTCCCCGTGCTTGAAGATCTGCCCCAAAATGAGCGTTTGGAGAAGCTGGGCCGGATGCATCCCGGCCTGGAGTTGGAGTCGACTCGGGTTCTGGAGGCTGTTGCCGGCAAGGAGGATGTCTGGATCTCCCCCTGGCCGAGGGCCGTGGCCCTCTACCTGATGGGTAAAAGTGGCGATCCCGCCTATGAGGCGCTTTTATCCGGGTTCAGGGGGCACCGCACCCCCCTGCTGTCCGAAACCGCCCTTTGGGCGCTCTCCGGAATCCAATCCCGCGGCGATCACGGGTGGGGCCACCCATCGCCCGACAAGGAGGAACCATGCTGACCATCGAGAAAGCCCTGGTCCTGAACGAAGTGGATTTTTTTTCCGGCCTGCCCGGCGAGTTGCTCTCCGAAATAGCGACCGCGGCCGAGGAGATGGATGTCCCGGCGGGACAGACCGTGACGGCCAAGGGCGAGCACAGTTCTGCCATGTACGTCGTAGCCTCCGGGCGGGTCCGGGTCCACGAGGGGGAAAAAGTGATCCGGGAACTTGCCGAACGCTGTTTCTTCGGGACCCGTTGCGTTCTGGACCCCCGGGAACGTTCCAGTTCGGTCACGGCCGTGGAGGACAGCCTGTTGCTGAAAATCGAGCACGAGCTCTTTTTCGAGTTCATCGCCGAGAGCCCGGAATTGGCCAAGAGGATCATCGGCTCGCTCTGTCGCAGAATCGGCAACGATTCCCAGTACCCGGAATGAAAAAGGGAGGCTTGCGAAATCTCGGTTTCAGTCTGACATCCCCCTATAAAGAACCGGCAGCGATATTTCGATGATCAACCCTCCCTCTCCGGAGTTGGCCGCGGAGGCCGGATACCCCCAGGTATGGATAACCCCTGACCATCGAACAGACCGGCGGGCGGAGGAAACGCCGCCGGGATGTTTCTTCGCACCGTTGCGGAGTTTGATCTTTCCGGATCAATCACTCCATGCGGCAGCGGCCGACGCGTGGCCAAGGCGATCCTGCCGCCGGGCCACAGAAATTCCAGCCCGGTTGGGGTTGGGGATTTGCCTCGGGATGTCGGCCTTGAGCGTCCCCGCTATTTCGCCGATTCCGGCGCCTTGTCCAGCGCGATCCGGAGCACCTCCATCATCTCGTCCACGAAGTGGAATGTGATCTCCTTGCGCACCTTTGCCGGGACATCCTCCATGTCCTTCTTGTTCCACTTCGGCAGGATGATCGTCTTCACGCCGGCCCGGTGGGCGGCGAGGACCTTCTCCTTGACCCCGCCGATCGGCAGGACCAGCCCCCGGAGGGTGATCTCGCCCGTCATCGCGAGGTCCTTTTTGACCGTCCGGTTCGTCAGTAGCGACGTCAGCGCGGTCAGCATCGTTACCCCCGCCGACGGCCCGTCTTTCGGCGTGGCGCCGGAGGGGACGTGGATGTGGATGTCCATCCCCTCGAGGAAATCCTTCGCGATCCCCAGCGCCTCGGCATTCGCGCGGATGAAGCTGAGCGCCGCGGTGGCCGACTCCTTCATCACGTCGCCAAGCTGCCCGGTCAGGGTGAGGCCGCCCTTGCCCTTCATGGTGGTCGCCTCGATGAAGAGGACATCCCCGCCGGCCGGCGTCCAGGCAAGCCCCATGACGACCCCCGGTTTCGCGGTCCGGGCGGACGCCTCCCCGGTGATCCGGACGGGGCCGAGGAACCGGTGGAGATCCCGCGCCGTGATGGACGCCTTGTCGATCGCGCCTTCCGCGATCCGGCTTGCCACCCCCCGGCAGATCGAGGCGAGCTCCCGTTCGAGGTTCCGCACCCCCGCCTCCCGGGTGTAGCCGGTGATGATCCGGCCAATCGTGCTCTTCGTGATCCGGATCTGCTCCGTTTTCAGGCCGTTTGCCTCCGTCTGCCGCGGGATCAGGTAGCGCTCGGCGATCCGGATCTTTTCGTCGATCGTATAACCGGGCAGCTCGATCACCTCCAGGCGGTCACGGAGCGCCGGCGGGATCGTCTCCAGGTTGTTCGCCGTTGTGATGAACATCACATGCGACAAGTCGAACGGGACGTCCAGGTAGTGGTCCGCGAAGGAGAAATTCTGCTCCGGGTCGAGGACCTCGAGGAGCGCCGATGAGGGATCGCCGCGGAAATCGCTTCCGACCTTGTCGATTTCGTCCAGCATGAAGACGGGGTTGTTGGACTCCGCCCGCCGGATTCCCTGGATGATCCGGCCGGGAAGCGCCCCGATGTAGGTACGCCTATGGCCGCGGATCTCCGCCTCATCGTGGATGCCGCCGAGCGAGATGCGGATGAATTTTCTTCCCAGCGCGCGGCCGATGGAGTGGCCGAGCGAGGTCTTGCCCGTCCCCGGGGGACCGTACAGGCAGAGGATCGGTCCCTTCGAGTCCGGCTTCAGCTTGCGGACGGCGAGGTATTCGATGATTCTTTTTTTGGCCTTCTCCAGGCCGTAATGGTCCTCGTCGAGGACGCGGCGCGCCTTTTTGATGTCGAGGTTGTCCTCGGTGCTCTCGCACCAGGGCAGCGAGGTCATCCAGTCGAGGTAGGTCGCCGCGACCGTGTATTCCGCCGAGGAGGGGTTCATTTTGGCGAGCCGGGCGAGTTCGCGCTCCGCCTCCTTTTTCGCCTCCTCCGGGAGGTTCTTCTTTTCGATCTTTGTCCGGTACTCCTCGACCTCGACCTTCTCGTCGTCCGTCTCGCCCAACTCCTTGCGGATCGCGCCCAGCTGCTGGCGGAGATAATACTCCCGCTGGCTCTTGTCCATGTCGTCCTTCACCTGGGTCTGGATCTTGCTGCCCAGTTCGAGGATCTCCACCTGATGGTTGACGAGCCGCGTCACCTCGCGGAGGCGCTCCTTCACGTCCAGGATTTCGAGGAGCTTCTGTTTCTCCTCGATCGGTGAATTGATCACGGAGGCGATGATGTCGGACAGGACGCCGGGTTCGGAGACCGTCTTGGCCATGGCCCCGAACTCCTGGGGGAGGAACGGCGAGAGCTTCACGATCCGCTCGAAGAGGCTAACGAGGTTCGCCATCAACGCCTCGACCTCGATGTCCTTGGCCTCCTGGTCCTCCAGATTCTCAACACGGGCGCGGATGTAGGGCTTCCCCTCCAACAATTCGGCGATGCGGAACCGGCCGATCCCCTGGAGAAGGAGCTGGGTCTTGTTGTCGGCGGTTTTGGCCATCCGGAGGATGACGACGCTCGTGCCGACGCTGTAAAAATCCTCCATTTTGTGCGGCCCTTCCGTCGGGTCGCCGGCCTGCTTGAGCATGACGAGGCCGATCAGGCGGTCGCCCGCCATCGCCTCGTCGATCAGGCTGATCGCCGCCTCGCCGGAAACCTCGAGCGGGAAGAGCATCTTCGGAAAGACAAAGGCGCCCGACAGCGGCAGCACCGGAAGGATCTCCGGGATGTTTGCAATTTTCATTTCTGACGGTTTCTCTGACATGGGAACCTCCAATATATCGTAAGCAGAATCAACTGCCTTGGATGTTGATCTTGTGAATGCGGTCCGGAGGGCGCTTGGACAGACGGATCTCCAGGAGGCCGTCCCGACAGAACGCCCTCACCGTTTCCGTATCGATCGGCACCGGAAGTGCGAGGTCCCGCGCGAAACGGCCGCAGGGGATCTCGGCGAGACGATAGCGGGCGCCCTCCTCCCGCGGTCCGCCTTCCCGCGAGCCGGAGATCTTTACGGAGCGGGGGCCGATCTCCAGACCAATCTCCTCCCGCGGGACACCGGCGATCTCGGCGATGATGACGATCTCTTCGCGGGTTTCGTAGATGTCGATCTGGGGCCGCCACCGCTGCCGGGAGAGCGTGAACCGCGGCTGGGCCGCTCGCAGCATCTCTTCCACGCTCCGGCGGAATTCGGACTCGACGCCTTCCGCATTGTCCACAAATCTGATCTTGATGTAATTCATGCATGACTCCTGTTTTCAAGAACCACCCTTATCAGGCTGTTGAAAAACGCTCATCTGCTGCGTTGCGCTGTAAACCTCATCGCTCAACGTATTTCCATATACGCCTCGCTCTTTAAGTTTTTGCGCGCCTTGCATCTGACCATTTTTGAACAGCCTGCGAAGCGGGGTGTTTTTCAACATCCCGCTTCGCATCCGGATTCCGGCGGCCGGTTCGACCGGCTGCACACCGGGTTCGAACCATTCCACAACAAGATATGCACCCCATCCTTCCGCGTCAAGCCCCCCTCTCCTTGACTCACGCGGGCCGTTTCTGTATATTCTTCAATTGGGTACGGGGAATGTTGCGGACAAGCATCGCCGCCGGAGTTCAGGCGGCGTCATTCTTGATGGAGGGAAAGGGCATGCCGACCTACGATTATGATCTCGGAATCATCGGCGGAGGTGCGGCGGGACTCACCGCCGCGGCCGGGGGCGCCCAATTCGGGGCCCGAACGATCCTGATTGAAAAATCCGCCAAACTCGGCGGCGATTGTCTTCACTTCGGATGTGTTCCTTCGAAAACCCTGATCCGGACAGCGGAGGTGCGCTCCCTGATGGGCCGGGCAAAGGCTTTCGGCCTGCCGGAGGCGCCATTGTCCCCCGTGGACCTGGGCGCCGTCATGGACCGGGTGAAGGCGGTCATCGACCGGATCCAGCAGCATGATTCACCGGAGCGCTTTTGCGGTTTGGGGGCGGAAATCCGCTTCGGAGAACCGAAATTCCTGGATGACCATACGGTGGCGGTGGATGGAAAAAGGATCGCCGCCAGAAACTGGATCATCGCGACGGGCTCCAGCCCGGTAGTGCCGCCGGTTGAGGGGATATCGGATGTTCCCTGCTGGACCAACGAAACGGTCTTCAGCCAGAGGACGCTGCCGCCCCGCCTGATTGTGCTGGGGGGAGGGCCCATCGGCCTGGAAATCGCCCAGGCCTTCGGCCGTCTCGGCTCCGGGGTCACCATCGTGGAGTTCATGGATCAGATCCTGGGCCCGGAGGATGCCGATCTGGCCGACATCCTGAAGAACCGGCTGGAATCGGAAGGGGTCAGGATCCATACGGGGACGAAGGCGATCCGGGTAGAGCGCAACGGCGCCGCCATCCGGCTGACGGTTGCCGGGGCCGGCGGAAGCGGTCCGGCGGCATTTCTGGACGCGGATGCCCTGTTTGTGGCCACGGGACGCAGGCCCAACATCGGCGGTCTTGGGCTGGAGGCGGCGGGCGTGACCTTCACCCCCCGCGGCGTGCCGACCGATCCGCGGATGCGAACCAATATCCGCCACATTTATGCCTGCGGCGATGTCAACGGCCAACTGCCCTTTACCCATGTCGCCGGGTACGAGGCGGGGATCGCGCTGACGAATGCCGTCCTCCATCTCTGCCGGAAGGCTGACTACGGCAAGATCGGCTGGTGCACCTATACGGACCCGGAGGTGGCCAGTATCGGTCTCAACGAGAAACGGGCCAAGAAAGCGGGCGTCGATTACCGGGTGATCGAGGAGTCCTTCGACCAGAACGACCGAGCCCTGGCCGAAGGTGAAACCGGGGGCAAAATCAAGCTGCTGCTGAGTCCCGGGGGAAAATTCCTGGGATGCCAGATCATCGGCCACCATGCCGGGGAGTTGATCCATGAATGGGTCGTGATGATGAACGGCGGGGTGAAGCTTTCCACGATGGCCGGCGCCGTCCATATTTACCCGACCTTGTCGGAGATTTCCAAACGGGTCTCCGGCCGTCCCTTCTCGGAGAAGCTCTTTGGTGACAAGACCAAGGGTATCCTGAAGTTCCTGTTCAATCTCAAGGGGAGGGCCTGTACGCCGCCCTAAGAAAAACCATGGTCCGCGAACGGCTGAAGGGGCTGTTTGCGTGTCTGGCCCGGAGGGCCGCAAGGTCCTCTCCCGTATCGATATCATGCCAAGCCGGCGCAAGGCTGATCCGATATCCCCGGGCATGGAGACGGTTCAAGGTTTTTTCACAGACGGTGTGCTCCCCCCAGGGCATCCCGTTGAAAACCCCGGGATCAAACGCAGCGGAGCGAAAGCCGATCAGATAGTAACCGCCGTCGAAGGCGGGTCCGAGAACGGCATCATGCCCGTTTTCCAGTGCGTGGAAGGCCCCTTCGATGACCTCCGCGGTCAAATCCGGGGAGTCGCTCCCGATGAGAAGGGCCGTGGCAAATCCCTTCGCAAAACAGGAGCGGAAGGCCTTTTCCATGCGCTCTCCCAGCCCTTCGCCTTCCTGGGGGGTGTAAGAGAATCGGCCGCCGAATCGTTGTCGGATCTCCAACTCCTTTTCGGCCGGCGTGAAGGCGATTTCCAGCCGGTAACATCCCCGTTCCAGCGCCTCCAACAGATCGTCCACGAAATATCCGTAAAGTTCCGCCGCGAAGGGATCGCCATACGTCCTGGCCAGCCTGGTCTTGACCTTGCCCGGCTCGGGATGGCGGACAAAGACCGTCAGGCATCGATCCGGTTTCGGCGGGGAATTCAGCGCCATGCCCGTCACCCCTCTTCCAGCGGGTTCAGGATCATCTTCCAGAATCGGGCGTACCGGACATCTCGGAAACCGGTGAGACCGATGATCATCCCCCCGCGACCCGCCGCCGGCTCCGCCTGGTACGTTCCAAAGAGCCGGTCCCACCAGGAGAGGTTGAAGCCGAAATTATGGTTGGACTCCTGCCGGAGAATGGAATGGTGAACGAGGTGCATGTCGGGGGTTACCACGATTCCCCGGAGAAGTCTGTCCGGCAGGGCGGGAATTCGGAAGTTGCCGTGGTTGAACATGGCCATGCCGTTGAGCAGGACCTCAAAGATGAAGACGGCAAGGGCGGGGGGGCCGAGGAGGGCCACTACGGCCATTTTAATCAGCAGGGAGATCGTGATTTCCAGCGGGTGAAAACGGAGTGCCGAGGTGAGATCGAGGTCCATATCCGTGTGGTGCATCCGATGGAGCCGCCAGAAAAAATGAAACCGGTGAAACAGCAGGTGCTGGACATAGATGACCAAATCGAGCACCAGCAGGCTTAAGATGATGGCTGCCGCTTCCGGGAGCGGGGCGATGTTCAACAGGCCCCATCCCTTCTGTGCCCAAAGGACGGCCATGCCGACGGGGAGGAGGGGAAAGGCAAGGCGGGAGATGGCGCCATTCAGCAGATGAACCGACAAATTTCCGAACCAGCGCAAGGATTTTTTCACGGTCAGCGGACGCCGGGGGACGACGTATTCCACGATGGCGATGACGACGAAGATGACCAGAAAGCATCCGATGCGGATGGCGGTTTCGTGCTGAGAAACAATTGATTGGAAACCCGTATCGGAGAATATCATCGATGTTGTCCAAAATTCAGGCTCATGTCCGGAGAATTCCCGATCAGATGGCCCTTTCTCAAGAAGCATACACGGCAACTTCTTAACACTGCACAGCAGGCCATTTCAAGCAGAACGTTTTTCACGAGGATATTGGCACACCCGAGATAGTCGTTATCAAAAACGACCTTGACATATATGCATATTACATGCATATTAAGGCATCGTAATTGTATGAGGTGAAATATGAGAACAACGCTGAACATTGAAGATAGTCTAATCGATCAGGCAACTAAGATAACTGGAATTAAAGAAAAAACTGCACTCGTTAAGTTAGGCTTAGAAGCACTTATTGCCAGAGAAAGCGCACGGCGGCTTGCAAAGCTGGGTGGAACTCAAAAGCAGCTTCAGGCAATCCCAAGAAGAAAAGGAGCATGACGACTCATGGTTCTGGTGGACACATCGGTTTGGGTTTCGCATCTGAGGGATGGGAATACGGTGTTGTCAGACTTGCTCAATGATGGAAGGGTATTATGCCACCCATTCATCGTCGGGGAACTGGCTTGCGGGAATCTTAGAGACAGAGCCACCATTCTTTCTTTTCTTCAACTGCTGCCAATGAGTATTGAAGCTGAACATGAAGAAGTATTATCCTTTATTGAGAATAACCGCTTGATGGGAAAGGGTATCGGCTATGTGGATGCCCATCTGATGGCATCCGCCGTATTAACGGATGTTCCGATCTGGACACTTGATAAGAAATTGGCGCAAGTTGCTGAAAGCTTACATATAGAATACAAAAATTGATAACAGAATCAATGCAGCCGATCGTTGCGCTTCGGCTGATTTTTCGTTCGGCATCAGGAGACAGACGTGGGTGACCCGCTTGAAACCTTGAAGGCTGAGCTTGAGCGCTTCGGCGAGGCAAACGATGCCGCGACGAACGAGCGCCCTCGTCGCATGCTCAACATCACCCGCGACACCGGCGAATTCTTGGCCGTGCTCGTACGCGCTACTGTCGCGCGGCGGGTGCTGGAGATCGGCACGTCCAACGGGTACTCCACCCTCTGGCTTGCCGACGCTGCAAGGGGGATCGGCGGCTCAGTCACCACGGTGGAGTTCGCTGAATACAAGATCGGGCTCGCCTCGGCCAACTTCACACGCTCTGGGCTTTCGCCGTTCATCACACTGGTTCACGACGACGCGGGTCGCCTCCTGCAGCGAAGTGACCAGAGCGCATATGACTTGATCTTCCTCGATTCCGAGCGCCCGCAGTATACCGTCTGGTGGCCTCACCTGCGTCGCGTCCTACGCCCGGGAGGCTTGTTGATCGCGGATAACGCGACGTCTCACGTGGAACAGATGGCTCCTTTCGTCGCACTGGTGACGGCTGATCCCGAGTTTGCGACCTGCCTCGTTCCATTGGGCAACGGCGAGTTTCTTGCCGTGAAGACGCCGTCGTAAGCTCAAGGGGGGGATGCCTTGGGATGCAGGGGTGCAAATCACGCCGTTGCCGGAACCGGTCAAGACAAAATATTAAACCATTGCCCAGGCGCGATTCAGTGTCCTTTTTGCATTTGCCACCACAATATCCGAATCCTCATCGCCGAAGGGCTTGACCTCAAAGCTGACGATCGGAGGGTTTTTTTCGTTCAGGAACCCGATTTTCTTCAGCACCCTCAGGTATTCCACCAGTTCAGCGACATCATTTTCACCCCCGGGGAATCCGAACCGGGGGTGGGCGTCTCCATAGGCCGGAAGATTGGAATCCTTGACCACGCAATTTCCGAGATGGGCATGCACCAGGTACTCTTTCACCGGTAAAATGGCCTGTTCGGCCGTTTCCCGAATGAGCGGGAGATGGCTCAGATCCACCATGAGGCCGAAGTTTTCAAACTCCGCCGTTACATCTTCCGCATATCTTCTGGCAAGAGAGGCCGGCCCCACAAGGCTCTTCTTGTCGATATCATAGTCAAAGATCTCGTGAACGATCCTGATGCCGCCCTTTGATTTGGCATAGGCACAGAGTTCTTTGGTTGATTTTACGAGCGCCCGGTACGCCTCTTCCTTTTTATGCTCTTCATATTTCCCGCTGAGGAAGGCAAAGCCGACGGCGCCCATCTCATAGGCTTCGTCTATCCCCTCTTTGAGTGTGGCAACCGCCTTTTGTCTTCCCGCCTCGTCGGTATCGTTGATGTTGAGCCCTGTGGTCAGCAGCCGCGGCTGTCCGCCGTATGCCACGGTCATATGGGATGTTGCAAGCATCTTGATGACATGTCGCCTGACCTCAATATCCTTGATCCAGGTCAGTTCGATGGCATCGAAATAGTCATCGACAACGATCTTCCGGACCGTTTCCACAATCGGTCCTTCTCCCTTGATCGTGGAAGGATACGCCATAAAGTGTATCAGCCCGACCTTCATGTACTTATGTATGGAATCATTCATGATTCTTTCTCCTTTGCCGTTTGATCAGACATTGCTTTGGGGTTCGGGGACCATACAATAGGCGGCCATAAGTGTCAATGGAATAATGAGACAAATGCCCGCTAAGGGCATGAACGGCGTCGTCCGCCGGGAAGCCCCGCCCTGAAAAGCGCACTCTCCAATCCGGCAGAGGGAAGAATTTCCTGGAGGAAGCCGACGGTCTCCAGGAGCTTCGGGAGATCCACCCCCGTCTCAATTTCCATTTCGGACAACATGAATGCCATATCCTCCGTGGCCACATTCCCCGTGGCGCCGGGGGCAAAGGGACAACCTCCCAGACCGCCGACGGAGGAATCGAAGGAGAGTATCCCCGCCTCGATGGCGGCCAGCGTATTGGCGAGACCGAGACCGCGGGTGTTGTGAAAGTGGCAGCGGAAGGTCGTATCGGGAAAGGAATCCCGGCAACGCTTGATGATTTCGGCCACCTGCCGGGGATTTCCATATCCCACCGTATCACAGAGGGTGATCCGCCTGACACCCAGATCATGGGCCTTTCCGATAAAATGCAGGACCCGTTCCGGCGGGGCCTTGAACTCGAAGGGACAACCGAAGGAGGTGGCCAGATCGGCGGTGATCTCGGCCCCCGGGTAGACGGGAAGCAGCTCCATGATCGCGGCAAGCTCTGCCAATGATTCCTCGTGGGTTTTGTTGACGTTGCTCCGGTTGTGGGCCTTGGTTACGGAAAAGACGAAGGAGATTTCCCTGATGCCGCAGGAAAGCGCGTCGGCGGCGCCTTTGCGATTGGGAACGAGGGCGCTGAAGCGGACCCCCGGAAGCGATGCCATCACCTCCCGCGCCACCTCCCGGATGTTGCCGAACTGGGGAACGGCGCGGGGAGAGACAAACGCCCCGAGTTGGATGTGGCCAAGACCTGACGCGGCCAGTCGCCGGATCAGTTCGATCTTCTGTTTCGTTTCGACGAATTCACTCAGGTTCTGCAGGCCGTCGCGGGGTCCGACCTCCAATATATCCACCTGCTCCGGCAGATTCATACTGTCCTCCTCATCAGGATAACATGATCCGTACGGAAGAACTGTAACCGCCGGCCGGGATGGTTGTCAATACCCAAAGCGGGATCAGGGGGCAAGGACGAAGAGGGCGTCGGCGACAACAGGCCTCGATCCCGCGATGATCAAGGGGTTGGGTAAAAGCAACCGTCCGTGACCAGAGGATGGCAGTGAGCGTTGAAGCCGAGAAGATCACCGAAGGTCTGGATGGCGATGACTGCGCCGGAAACGAATGATGATTTGAAAGCACCCTGGTCTGATGCTGCGTTCCAGAAAAGGATGCAATCTGGTGTCGGTTTTCCGAAGCTGTTCGCCTCGTTCCCGCGGTTTTCTGGAGGCGGCCCCGTCTTTCACCTCCTTGCCGTGGGTGAGGGAAGCAAAGCCGTCGTGATTTCTTTTTCTATGCCGCCCACAATCCTGACCAGATCCGCTACGAAAACCTTCATCTGCTGCGTATGGGCATTCATCTCCTCTGAAGCCGAAGCGGACTCCTCGGCGCCGGCAGCCGTCTGCTGGGTCACTTTGTCCATCTCCGAGACGGCCTTGTTGATTTGGTTGATCCCTTGGGCCTGCTCCCCAGATGCCGCGGCGATCTCGTCGATCAGTTGGGCCACCTTCCCGGAAACGGTTATGTTCTCCCGGAAGGCTTCCCGGGTCGCCGAGGTCAGCTCGTTTCCCTGTTTCACTGCTTTGATCGTGTTTTCGATCAGGCCGTTGGTATTTTTGGCTGCCTCCGCAGCCCTCAGGGCGAGATTCCTGACCTCGTCGGCGACGACGGCGAATCCCGCCCCCGCCTCCCCGGCCCGAGCCGCCTCGACTGCGGCGTTCAGGGCCAGGAGGTTCGTCTGGAAGGCGATCTCATCGATCGTCTTGATGATCTTACCCGTTTCCTCGCTGGTCCGGTTGATCTCGCTAATCGCCCCGACCATCTCGTTCATGTGCCTGTCCACCTTCTCGACGATCTTCTTGGTCTCCGCCATCATCACCTTGGCCTGATTGGCGTTGTCGGCGTTCTGTTTGGTCATCGAGGCCATCTCTTCGAGCGAGGCGGAGGTCTCCTCCAGCGAGGCGGCCTGCTCGGTGGCCCCCTCCGCCAGAGACTGGCTTGACGAGGATACCTCGGAAGATGCCGAAGCCACGGCATCCGTGCCTTCGCTCATGCCTGTGATCACCCGCTTGAGGGTGCCGGTGATGTTTCGTATGACAAAGGTCAGGCCCAGGATGGTCAGGATCATTGCAATCAAAACGCTGACTGCGATCTTGATGATACCATCGCGGAGGATCCGGGAAAGGGTGCTCTTGCTGTAGCCGATCTTGAGAACGGCCGCCTTACTTCCATCCTGGCCTTTGATATCGCGTTTATAGAGCGCCAGAGAAGCGGTATCGGGGGGTTCCTTGGAGTTGCTGGTTAAAGCCTTGCCCGCTGCATCCGAGAATACGACAAAGACCACATCAGGGTCTTTTGTCGCCTCCTGAACAAAGCCTTCCAGGGCAGGAAAGTCGAAATTGATGATATAGGGGGCACTGATCTTCTCCAGCAGGTTCGCCAGAGAGTTCCCTTTCGAGTCCATTATCGATTGGACGGAAGACTGGTTGTTCAGGATCATGCTCGTCCCCAGACCCACAAGCAGAACCATCGTCAGCGCCGTGATGGGAATCAACAACTTTTTCCCGATCGTATCAAGTTTCATAAAGCACATCTCGCTTTCCGGTTGCTACGCGGGACGCAGGCGGGAGTGCAATCTCCATGATTTCCCTCCTGCCTGCGACCGGATTATCTCTACACAATTTTACAGATACTTCTGGCCTTCCCCCCGGATGAAATCCAGCATTTTCAAAATATTGGGGGAAGGCGCCCCCTTGGTGATCAGCGTGATCGGCCGGCCAACCTCGGGCGTCTCGGGGCAGGCGATCGTCGCATCCACGATCGAAATCGGTCCGAGACCGATGGCTCCCGGAATGGCGGCAACCTGCTTTTTGATCTCCGCCGCGGTGGTCGATTCCTGGACCTTCTTGGCATAGGGCTCGCCGCCCATCACCTGTTTCTGAAAGACCGAGTTCGTTCCCGAAATCTTGCTTCCCCAGACCACCGTGATCGGCACATCCTTGCCGCCGACCTCTTTCCAGTTCCCCGCCTTACCGGTAAAGATGTCCTTCAACTGCTCCTTGGAGAGCTTTTTCACCGAATTGGCCTTGTTCACGATGACCTTGACATTGTCCTTGCCGATGACCCGGTATTTATAGATATTCTTGTCCGGGATCTTGTAGCCGCCCTTCTCCATCATCTCCATCCAGTCCTGGAAGGTGACGCCTCCGGAGGCGGCATCGATCAGGCCCTTGTCCAGTTCCTTGAGCGCCGCTTCCGGTCCGTTGGAGATGATGACCAGCTTTATACCGCTGGCCTTCTCGAACGGTTCTTTGATCTTGTTTAAAACGTTTTCCGTCGGCGCTGCGCCCGCGCCGACCTTGATTTCGTCGGCCAGGGCCAGTGACGACAGGGTCAACGCCATGAGGACGGCCATACTGATCGCACCCATCTTGAAACTTCTCTTTACCATGTTCGCTTCCTCCGATCTTTTGATGTTCTTGATATTGTACCCTCTCCGTCATATCTCGGAGATGGCCAGTGAGTTCAATGGAAAAATCACCATAACGGTATTTACGATTGATCACACTTTCATATCGTTTATCGGTCTTTTAACCCGTAACTTAAATTTTTTTATTTTTTAAACTCATCTTGTTCATTTCGCCTGAAATTCAACGTTTTTCGATGCCCTGCATTATTCAATTTAAGGGCGCATGCATCACGGAAAGGTGTCTTGTATGTCAAGGATATTTTCGTTGAGGGTGTGTTAGGTTCCATGATGTGTGGGATGGCCGTCTCTTCGGTTTCCTTCCGCCTGTTCCCCCGGGCGACGTTGCTCTACCAACCGTAGTATCGTACCAGTTGTTCTCCTCGGTTCGGGACATGCGAGCACATGGACGCGAGCCACTCCCAGAATTCCACCACGCGTTTCTGGTGGCAGGATGGGTAAAAGTGGCGGCGCTTGCAGGAGAAGGCAAGAAGATACTGGTGATTGCAGTCTTTACACTTCACCCGGGCAAAACCGTTGTGCAGGTCGCCGCAATCAAGATAACGGTAAATGACCTTCAGAAGGTAGGGTCGGAAGAATCCGTAGTTTCAGAAATGGTCCCTATAAGATCCGTTCACCCGTCTCGATAATATCCCGGATGTAGGGATCCGTTTCGTCGAAGTCCGTCCTGGCAAAAGAATGAGGCTCGATCCTGAGATCGATATCCAGGCACAATTTCCGCAACAGGACATCCTCGTCAAACCCGTCGATGTCGTCACGGTCCCAGAAAACGGCGAGATCGATGTCGCTATCCGCGTGATAGGTGTTTTTCGCGTAAGATCCGTAAAGATACAAACGCCATATTGGGATGTTGCTCTGTGCAAGGGTCTGAACGTAATCCCTGATCTTCCGGTAGATCAACTGTTTATCTTTTCCAGGAGCCATTTTCTGAATTCCTTTACCTTGGAGATCTGGTTTTCCGCAAACTGACGGGTGGCCTTCTTCTGAAACCGATTCTTATAATCGGGATACCTGGCTCTGAGATTGAACGTGGTCAGCTCAACCAGAGACTCCTTTTGTTCCGTCGACAGATCGAGCTTTGCCTTTATGGCTATTTCAATCAGATTATGGATTCGCGGATAATTCGTGTCCACACATTTCACATGGCATGCCTTCAACAGCTTTTCAATCACCAGATGACTCAGAAATAAGGCCCATACATAATGTCCGTTGTCGAACAGACTCTGCATGACCTTGTAATCGTCATCCGATGATTCAAGCCAGTATCTGACAATTTCATCCCTTTCCATGGGTTCAACCTACATGATTAATACATAATAATCAAACCATTATTGGATCAGGAGGCAAGGACGAAAAGGGCGTCGGCGACGACAGGCCTCGATCCCGCGATGATCAGGGGGTTGAGGTCGATCTCGGCGATTTCGGGATGGAGGAGGGCAATCGCCCCCACCGCCTGGAGTATCCCGGCGAGGGCGGGCAGGTCCACGGCGGGAAGGCCGCGGAATGCTCCGAGAAGCGCCTTTGCCCGGATGTCGGTGAGCATCTCCTCCGCCTCGGTGGAACTGAGCGGTGCGGCGCGGAATGCGGTGTCCTTCAGCGCCTCCGTAAAGACGCCGCCCAGGCCGAACAGCACGCAGGGGCCGAAGCCGGGGGAGCGCGTCATCCCGGCCACAAATTCGCGGCTGCCTGTAACCATCTCCTGGATCAGGATGGGGATCTCTTTTCCGGCCGCGGCGCGGATTGACCGGAAGGCGTCGCGGAGGGCCTCTTCCGAACGGATATTCAGCGCGATGAGACCCCGGCCCGACTTGTGCATGATCTCCCAGGCGCAGGCCTTGACGGCAACGGGAAAACCGATTCCGCCGGCAATATTCACCGCCTGATCTTCATTTGCGGCGATCCCCTCCCGGGTGATCGGGACGCCGTAGGCGGCAAGAATCTCTTTCGCCTGGCGTTCGTCGAGGGCCTTCTGCCCGGCGGCCAGGGCCGTCCGGATCATCCCCGCGGACTCCGGGTTCTCTGGGGGCAGGGCGGGCGTCACGATCGGCTTGCGCCCGCGTATCTCCAGATGGCGGAGGAGCGAGACCATCCCCCGCGCCGCCTTCTCCGGCGAGTCGAAGACCGGGACATCGTGGTCCATATAGAGGGAGGTGTTGTTATCCTCACGGCCGAAGAAAGAGGAGATGACCAGGGGGAGGCCGTATTTCTGCGGGAGCTCCACAGCGGCGGTCATGTCCTTTTCCATCAGGGCCAGGAAGGATTCCAGGGATATGTCTCCCATGATTTCACGCATGTGCGGATACACCGCCTTCATGAAGCCGGAGTTCATCGCGCCGTGGACGGCGATTGCGTCCACCTCGCCGCTCTTCAGGATCAGCGCGGGGATCGTTGCGGCCAGGACCTGCGTGTCCAGGTGAAAGGTCAGATCGACGGGGTTTGCGCTGGAGGCGTGGGGCGCAATCAGCGGCCGGATTTCGGCCTGCAGCGCATCGGAGAAGCGGGACACCGTCATGCCGCCCTGATCGGCGTTATGGGAGATGGCGGTGCCCGGTCCCCCGGAGTTGGTGACGATTGCGAGCCTGCGGCCGCGCAGGGGCGGCTGGGCGGCGTGCATCCAGCCGTGGGCGTAGAGATCTTCGATGGAGTGGCAGCGGATGATCCCCGCCTGCTTGAAGATGCCTTCGTAGAGAAAGTCGGGTCCGGCCAGCGCGCCGGTGTGGCTCAGGCCCGCGCGGGCGCCGGCGGCCGAGCCGCCCACGTACTGGGCGAGGACCGGCTTTTTGGGGGTGATCTTCTGCGCGGTTTCGATGAATCGCCGGCCGTCGCGGATCCCTTCGATGTAGAGGATGATCGCCTTCGTCTGTTCGTCATCGCCCAGGTATTCGAGGACGTCGATCACGTCGATGTTGGCCTCGTTTCCGCAACTGACCGCCTTGCTGAAGCGGATTCCGCGCTCACGGAGATAGGGGAGGGTCTGGGTGATGTAGGTGCCGCTCTGGGAGGCCATCCCGAGCGATCCCGGCCGTTTCTCCATGGTGGCGACGGTGACGTTGAGGGAGATCGCGGTGTTCACGATTCCCATGCAGTTGGGGCCGAGGAAGCGGATGCCGTAGGTTGCGGCGATCTCCCGGAGCTGCTCCTCCAGCGCCCGCCCTTCCGCTCCTGTCTCCTTGAAGCCGGCGCTGATGATGACCGCCCGCTTCGTGCCGATCTTCGCGAAGTCTTCGAGGATCGGGGCGACCTGGGCGGTCGGGACGACCAGCAGGGCAAGGTCCGGGGGTTCGGGAAGGTCGAGCGGCGAGGCGTAGGCCTTGTGCCCGAGGACGGTCTTTTCGGTGGGATGGACGGGGTAGAATTTCCCCTCGTAGCCGTCCTTCAGGATGGAGAGGGCCTGCAAAGTCCCCATTTTGATCGGATTGTTGCTTGCGCCGGCAACGGCGACGGATTTCGGGTGCAGCAGCAGGTGCAGCGGATTTTCCGGCATGAAGTTCCCCCCTTTGGTCGGATCATCGTGAGCGTGAACGGCAGCGGGGGAACTATAGGCAAACGGGCATTAACTGTCAAGTCATAAACTGGGATCCTGTCATAAACTGGGATCCTCGGTTATTTTGACCGGATTGTATGGATGCGGAGAGTGAACGAAGGTTTTGGAAATGAAGCAGGGGAGCGAAATTCGCCCCCCTGTCTTTGCATTCTCATGCCTTTGCCTCGCCGGGATGCGCCCTGATCAGAAGGACGGGGACATTTGCATCGTGCAACACCTGGAGAGCCACACTGCCGAACATCAGCCGCTTCATTCCGGTATAGCCATGCGTCGCGATGACGATCAGATCCACGGTGCGGTTCTTGGCGAAGTCGACAATCCTCTCCTCCGGTCTGCCTTCCAGCAGCTCCGTGCCGACCTTGATCCCTTCGGCCTGGAGCCGGGACTGAACGCCTTCGAGATACTTCATCGCTTCGGTGCGATGGGCGTTGCTCAGCGCGGTAAAATCAATACTCCTTTCGTAAGCCTTTGGAATGTGCATGACTTCGATTGCGATCACCTTCAAGAGGATCACCTCACCAACAACCCCTGCCCTGCCCAGTTTTATGACCTCGGGCAAAGCGCATTCGGCCAATTCCGAACCGTCCAACGGAACGAGAACCTTTGGATACATGACCTGCACCTCCTTTCCTTTAAAAAAGAATGAAAACAATCATGACGCCTCTGCAAGATCCGGATTCCGGATCAACAGCACCGGACATTTTGCCTCTTTTATCACCTTTTCCGCGACGCTCCCGATGAAGTATTTTTTCAAACCCGTCTTGCCGTGGGAGGCGATGACGATCAGATCGACCTTCCGTTCGGAGGCCTCCTTGAGAATCTCTTCGTGGGGCTGGCCCTTGCGAAGGTCCGGAATGACCTTGACAACCCGGCTGTCCGGGAACCGGGCGATGGTATCCCGGAGTTTTTCATTGGAATAGACGATCCCCTCGCTTAACACGCGATCCGCGATGCCCTGGTCGATGCAATAGTCGGATATGCACATCTGGACCGTCCGGCTGATCACATGGAGGAGAAAGATCCGCGACCGTCCCTTCCCGGCAATCTCCAGCGCCGTGAGAAATGCGCGATCCGAATCTTCCGAAAAATCCGTCGGTACAAGGATATTTCTGGGATCAAACATAAGTTTTCTTTTCTTTGCCGTTTCCCGAAGATGAATTGTGTCGATTTGACCATAGGACAAGAATTCCTTTTGTGCAATACGGGAGGATATCGAGGAAAATACCAGGCAAAAACAGGGGTCAGGAAAACTTCAGCAGAAAAGACCGGAGGCTTGCATGACGGTTTCGGAGGCCGAGCTTCCGGCGGATACGTTCTCGGTGATAATCGACCGTCTTGGCGGAGATGCAGAGCATGTCCGCGATCTCCTTGGTTGTATGACCGTTTTTGACGCACTCCGCTACCCGGATCTCCCGGGGGGTGAGATCGAAATAGGCCTGGCTGATCCGGTGCAGGAAGGGTGAAATGATTCCGTTGATTCCCTCTTCGAGGGTGCTGAGGCAATCCCTCTGGAAAGGGGTCAGTGCCCTCCCCTTCAATTTGTCGATGCAGGGCAGGATGAGGGTTTTGACATTGGCAAGAACCTGCTCCTGCAACTCCACCCGGTCCTCCTCCCGCTGTCGGAGGAGTACTTTGAGCGCCGTGTTCAACTCCTCGAGATTCCTGGACTGGATGGAAAGCTCCTCCTCTCTCTCTTTGAGCGCTTGCTCGGCCTGCTTGCGAGCGGAGATGTCCCTCATGGAACCGACAATCCGCGGGGGAAGAGTCTCCGATCCGGGTAGGATCGCCGCCGTGATGGCGCAGGTAAATAGTACTCCCGCGGAATCCCGGAGCTGGATCTCGAAGTCGTGAACGGATCCGCACTCCCTGATCGCTTGCAGGAAGGAATTTCTCTGGGTCTGCTCGGCGTAAAACTCGTTGATGGATCTTCCGATCAGATCCTCCCTCCGGAACGGGGAGTGTCTTTCGATGGAAGGGGAGATCTCCAGAATGGTTCCGTCCAGCCCCACCTCATAGTAGATGTCCTGAATGTTTTCGAAGATCCGGCGGTATCTCTCCTCGCTCCGGCAAAGCCGTTCCTCGACCTCCCGGCGGTCGGCCGGGGCGGATTTTCGGGGCGTCTGTTGTTTGACGGAGTTTTTTTTCTTCATGGGATTGGGTCCCCCATGTCGTTTCCCGGGCGATAGCTTGAGGGTGCAGACCTGACCGGCTTGGGGTTATTATACCACAAGGGACCGCGCCTGCCAAGGTATCGTCCGGTTCCCTTATTATTCCGGCTTTACAAAAGGGCGGTTTCTCGATTAAATAGGCATCCGGAACGAAACAACGAAAAGGAAATGAAAAGGAGAAGAGAGGTATGGACGAACAGACGGTTTCCACCCCACCCTACGATGTCGTGATCATCGGCGGCGGGCCGGCGGGGCTCACCGCGGGGATGTATGCCTCGCGGGCGGACCTTCGGACGCTCGCAATCGAGGGCGGCTCGACGGTCAGCCAGATCACCGTGACCGATCTGATCGAGAACTATCCGGGGATTCCGGACGGGATTATCGGCTCCGATCTTGTGGATCGCCTGAAGAAGCAGGCTGTCCAGTTCGGTCTGAAGACAGCCTCCGGCGACGTGACGGCGGTTTCGAAAAAACGGTGGGGCGAGACGGACTGCTGGGAGATCGTAGCCGGCGACATGCGCTACGGGACGCTTTCCGTGATCATCGCCACCGGGGCGAACTGGCGGCGTCTGGGTGCTGCGGGCGAGGAACGTTTCATCGGGAAAGGGGTCTCCTTCTGCGCCACCTGCGACGGCCCCTTTTACCGCAACCGCGAGGTCGCGGTGGTCGGCGGCGGCGACACGGCCATCCAGGAGGCCCTCTACCTCACACGCTTTGCAAAGAAGGTCACGGTGATCCACCGCCGGGACCGCCTGCGGGCGACGGCGATTCTCCAGAAGCGGGCCCTTGCCAATGAAAAAATCGTCTTCGCATGGAATTCCGTGGTCGAATCGATCGAGGGTCTCGACCTTGTCCAGGGGATCAAGCTGAAGGATGTCAAGACGGGGGCCACGCGCGAGCTGGCGGTAAACGGGGTCTTCATCTTTGTCGGCCTCACCCCGAACACGGCCCCCTTCCGGGAACTCGTTGCCGCGGACCAGGGCGGCTACATCACGGTCGATGCGAATATGCAGACATCGGTTCCCGGGATCTTCGCCTGCGGGGACTGCATTGCGAAGCGTCTTAGGCAGGTTGTCACGGCCTGCGGTGACGGGGCCACGGCAGCCTTTTCCGCCCAGCTCTACGTGGAGGAACTCAAGGGGGTAGCTTACTGATATGGAAGCGTTGATTGGCGGGTGGCGTCACATCCCGGCGCACCTGAGCCCGTACCTATTCGAGATCGGCTCCTTTCAACTGCGCTGGTACAGCCTGATGTACCTTGCGGCCTTTGCCTGCATCTATCTGCTCGTCATGCGCCGGATCCGGCGGGAGAATTTTCCCTATACGGCGGAGCTGATCCAGGACTACTTCGTCTGGGCGATCCTCGGGGTGATCCTCGGCGGCCGGCTCGGCTATGTCTTTTTCTACAACATCGGCTACTACCTGCAACACCCGCTGGAAATTATCTTCCCCTTCGAATTCAGCAACGGATTTCATTTCGTGGGGATCAGCGGGATGTCCTACCACGGGGGCGCCATCGCCATCCTGATCGCGACCGTGATCTTCTGCCGGAGGCGCGGGATCGATTTCTGGCGCTTCGCCGACCTCTTCAGCTCGGCGATCCCGCTCGGCTACACCTTTGGACGGATCGGCAACTTCATCAACGGCGAGCTCTACGGCCGGGCCACGGACGTCCCCTGGGGCATGGTCTTCCTCCTCGACCCGCTTCACCTGCTGCGCCACCCCTCACAGCTCTACGAGGCCTTCTTCGAGGGGATCGTGCTGTTCGCGGTCCTCTGGGCGGTCCGGCAGAGGTTTTCCTTTACCGGCGCCCTCTTCGCCCTCTACATCGCCGGCTACGGCGTCATCCGCTTCTTCATCGAGTTCTTCCGGGAGCCGGACGTCCAGCTCGGCTTCGTCCTGGGGCCCTTCAGCATGGGCCAGCTCCTCTGTCTGCTGATGATCGCGGCCGGCGCCGTGATCTACGCACTCCGCAGCGCGGCGAGGGCGAAATAGGAGAAAAGGGACAACTCTCTGATTGCCCCTGCTGCAAGAAAGGAATCCAAGATGGGAAAGCATGTCGTGATCATCGGGGCCGGGGCGGGAGGCGCCTCCGCGGCCGCCGAGGCGCGGCGGGGCGATGAGTCGCTTTCGATTGCCATGATCGAACAGCGCTCCCAGGTTTCAGTGGCCGCCTGACCGATGCCCTATTACATCGGCGATGTAATCAAGGACGAAAAAAAGCTGGTCGCCCGGACCCCGGAGAAATTCCGGGAGACGGGGGTGGATGTCCGGATCGACAGCCGGGTGGAAGAGGTCGATGAAAAGGCGGGGGAGGTCCGTCTGGCCGACGGGACGAGTCTCCCCTACGACATCCTGGTCTTGGGGACGGGAACGACGCCGCTGATGCCGGGAATTCCGGGGGAGACGCTGGAGGGGGTCTTCACGTTGAAGAAGTTCACCGACGCCCTCCGGATCAAGGCCTGGCTCCGGGACGTACCCTGCCGGAAAGCGATCATTGTCGGGGCCGGCTTTATCGGGATGGAGATGTGCGAGGCGATCCGGAACCTCGGCATCGAGACTCAGATCTTCCACCGGGGGACGCTCCCCGTAAACCGCTGGGACCCCGAATTCTCGCAGATCGTTCTGGAAGAGATCCGGCGGCACGGGGTTGATTTCGTCATGGATACGGAGACTCTAACGGTCGAGGCGGGAAAGGACCACCGCCTCCGTCTGGTCACGAACCACGGCGGGGCTGAGGCGGACATGATCCTGATGGCGGTCGGGATCCGGCCCGACGTCACGCTTGCAAAACAGATGGGGCTTCCGCTCGGAGAAACCGGGGCGATCCGGGTCAACTTCTCCCAGCGAACCCTCCGCGAGGGGGTCTATGCCGTGGGGGACTGCTGCGAATCCTTCCACCGGGTGAGCGGCCGCTGGGTGAACATCCCGCTCGGCGACATCGCCAACAAGCAGGGCCGCGTCGCCGGCCGGAACATCGGCGGCGGAAATATGATCTTTCCGGGGATCGTCGGGGCACAGTCCTTCAAGGTCTTCGACCTCGAGGTCGCGGCGACGGGGCTCGACGAGCGGGAGGCGGCCCAGAGCGGCTTCCATCCGGTCAGTACGCTGGTCTGGGGAAATGCGATCGCCGGGTCCATGCCGGGAAATACGAAACTGGGCCTCAAGCTGATCGCCGACCGGGCCACGGGAAAGCTCCTCGGGGCGCAGGCGGTCGGCAAGGCAGGGGCCGTGAGCCGGATCAACACCCTCTCATGTGCCCTCTGGGCGGGGCTCGCCCTCGACGACGTCGGCTGGCTCGACCTGGCCTACTCCCCACCGTTTGGCGGCTCCTGGGACCCGATCCATGTATCGGCCCAGGCGCTGAAGAGGAAGATCTGAACATTTTCCGCGGAGTCTTCGCATGATGACCCACAAGCAGCGCATGCTCATGGCCGTCCGGGGGGAGATGCCCGACCGGCTTCCCTGGACGATCCGTGTCGATCTCTGGTACAATTCCAATACCCTCCGGGGCGCCCTTCCTGCACGTTATCCGCCGGGCGTCACCCTCGACGAGGTGGCGGACGACCTCGGATGCGGATACCATAAAGTGACCCCCGAATTCCTGAAGGTCCGGTCCGCCGAAGACACAATCGATCGCGCCATCGGCATCTATCGGCTCTGGGGAATGCCCTTCCGGCCCGAACTGGTGGGCGTGGAACGGGAGGTGATCACGGAGGGGAGCGCAACCCGGGTGATTTATCATACCCCCGTCGGCGACGTCTCGACCCGGATCGTATTCAATGAGGAGATGAGAAAAGCCGGCATCTCCATCTCCTGGATCGCCGAACACGCCGTCAAGCGTCCGGAAGACTTTGCCGTGCTGGGTTACATCTTCCGGAACATCAAAGTCCATCCGGACTACGAAAATTACCTGGAATACCAGCGGCAGGTCGGAGAGAAGGGGCTGGCCGTGGCTTTCGGCCACAACGCGGGCGGTCCGATGCACCACATCCTGAAACAGTTCATGGACGCCACCGCCTTTTACCTCGCCCTCTACGATCACCCGAAGGATCTGGAGACGCTCTGTCGCGACATGGACCCCTTCTTCGACCAGATGTTCCGCGTCCTCGCCGACAGCCCCGCGGAGGTAATCCTCTTCGGCGCCAACTATGACGCGATGATCACCTACCCTCCCTTCTTCAGACAGCACATCATGCCCTATATGCAGCGCTTTGCGGACATGATCCATCCCCGGGGCAAGTTCCTGCTCTCCCACTGCGACGGAGAGAACCGAGGGCTGCTCGACCTGATTCCCGAAAGCGGGATGGACGTGGCCGAGGCGGTCTGCCCGGCGCCCATGACCAAATTCACGATCAAGGAGATGCGGACTGCTTTTAAGGGAAAGGTGACCATCTGGGGAGGGATTCCTTCCATTGCGCTGCTCGAGTCCACCATGTCCGACGACGAATTCGACCGCTATCTGGGAAACCTCTTCCGGGAGATCGTACCCGGTGACCGGTTCATCCTCGGCGTCAGCGATACGACCCCTCCGGACGCCAAGTTCGAGAGGCTTTTGAAAATCGGTGAGTTCGTCCGGGAGCGGGGACAACTGCCCCTGAAGACATAGGAGGCGGTTCTCCGATCGCTTTCTTCTCTCTGTCGCCTGCCTGGTCCATAAACTTGCGTGGGGGATTATCACCGGGAAGAACAGACGGCAGGAACAATCCTCCTAAAAATCATGTTAGCAACAAATAGATTTGTCCGGTTTATTAGCAAATGAATTGTCCACATTATCTGTTCAAGGAGTATGTCCTAAGAACAGGAGGTTAGCGGTGGACGTTCGCCTACCTCGGAACCGGAGTTATCCATAGCCATCTCCCGCAGCCCTTGCGGAGCGAGGCGGGAGATGGTTGTGGGTAACTCCGTCATGCCGCTTTTTGCACCTGCTTGAGATTTCCATTTTGGCCATAATCAGCCAGCTTTTTCGGGCCATGGAAGATAGCCAAAGAGCCATCACGATACCGATGGAACATTCACAACGAATGCGATGAGCGCCCCGCTTGACCGACTTCAAAACCAAACCCTTCGATTGTAGCGTGTTCTTCACCCACGTATATCCCGGGTACTGCACAAAAAGGAAATTTACAAAACTCATATCGGTATCGATGCCAGTATGGCGAATCTGATGAGGCCGGGAATGTACGGCGCGTATCATCATATCACCGTAGCGGGCAAAGAAAGCTGCAAACAGGATCATGTATACGATGTGACAGGTTCTTTTTGTGAATCGATCGACCGATTCGCTATTGATCGATTATTGCCCGAAATTGAAATCGGGGATTTGGTCGTGATCCATGACACCGGTGCGCACGGACATTCAATGGGATTCAACCACAATGGCACCCTTCGGTCTGCCGAATTACTGCTTCGGGAAGACGGCGAGGTCGTCGAAATCCGCAGGGCCGAGAGGGTTGAAGATTATTTCGCCACATTGGACTTTCATAAACTTGAACGATTTGAAGTGTAAAAAGATTCGAAGGAGAATGAATGAACTACGACGACGATAAAATAGACGAATATACCCTGGCACTCCTCTACCTGGTTGCTCACGAAAGGCATGAGGGAATGGGTGCAAGGGCTTGGAAGGGATTTGACTGGGACACTTTGAACAGGCTTCACGGCAAAGGATACCTATCAAACCCGATAGGCAGAGCAAAATCGGTCGGAATGACCGAGGAAGGCTTTCTCAAGGCTAAGGAGCTTTTTGAACGTTATTTCGCCAGGGAAGAAGGGAAAGTCATACCTTTGCCGAAGTTCACACCACCGGCAAAGAAGCGATGGGAACAGGTACCGGAGTGGGCGAGAAAAGAAATCGTCGAAGAAGTATGGTGCTCCCAGTGCCGGACTGGCGTGCCCATAATGCTCCGTGAGGGAGAAATGTCAGGACGGTCTCTGGTGTTACGGGGCACCTGCAAGAGGTGTGGGGGTGAACTTGCTCGAGTGATAGAGCCGACTGACGAATAGGAGCGTCGAACTTTGCCATACCGCGGATTGCCAATAAAGCGGGCTCCTGCTGATACTCCGTTGTTCCTGGTCGCAATGGCTGTAATCGGTTTCGCCAATTATTTCCTACTGAAACGGATCGAGAAGCGGAAAGGAAATGATCAATAATTCTTCGTCATTATTTACAATCTAACAAGAGAAGTTAAATGAACCGGACACTACTGTTGTGTGTCATGTAAACAAGAGAGGCGCCGCCGGAGAACCGGGGCGCCTCGCCTTTCTTTGAGATGTCAAACCCAGGAGATTACATCTTGATGTCCAGTTCCTTGATCAGGTCGGCGTAGTCCTTGGACGCCTTCGGCAGGAAGGCGGTCCAATCCTTCGTATTGAGGTAATCGATCGGCTGGCCGAGCTGAGCCATGATCTTCTTGAAATCCTTATCCTCGCAGACCTTCTTCAGGGTCGAGGAGAGGTATTCGATGATCTCGGGCGGCGTATTGAGTGGTGCCGCGACGCCCTTCACGGATCCCCAGACGGCGACATCGACTCCCTGCTCCCGGAGGGTCGGGAGATTCGGCAGGGTGGCGTCGCGATGATCGAGGGCAATGCCGATCGGACGGAAACGGCCCGCCTTGATGTGTGGAAGCACCTCGGAAAGTTGCGCGCTGCCCATTGTGAGGTGACCGCCCGCCAGAGCGGTGGTCGATTCGGCACCGCCGGCGAAAGGCACGGTGGTGATGGAGATGTTTGCCCGCTTGGCAATGGCTTTCATGACCATGTCGTTGGAGCCGCCCGCTGTGGCAACGGCTGCGGTGACCCTGTTCCCCTTGCGTGCATAATCGATCAGGTCCTTCATCGATTTGATGGATGATTTTCCGCTCACGCAGACCACCGCCGAGTGGATGGAGAGTCTTGCGACCGGGGCGATGTCCTTTAAGGGGTCGAAGGGCATTTTTTGCAGGTGAGGCATGACCAGGTCATGGCCGGAGCCCTGCCCGATATAAATGGTGTAGCCGTCCGGTGCGGAGTGGACGACGAAATCCTCTCCCAGCACGCCGCCGGCGCCGGGTTTGTTGATAATGAGCATCGGCTGGGGGCTGTACTTCGGCCAGATCTTCTCGACGGCACGGCCCAGCATATCGCTGGAGCCGCCTGCGGCAAAGGGCACAATGGCCTGAATCGGCTTGGTTGGGTACTTGTCGGCGCCAAAGCAAAGGCCGCCGCCGACCACCATCATGGTGGCCAGTGCCAGGGTCAGAAACAGGGTGACTCTACGCATACGATTCATGTGGATCCTCCTTTTTGAGTAGAAATGGGTTAATACAGCTCTCGTGTGTACCCTTATACCTTTTTGAAAAGACTTACAACCCACCTGCCGGCATGACGAATCGATGCTGTTAAAAAAATACGAAACAAATTTGATAAATAATGATTTTCTTTTTTCTGTTCTGATCCTTTGGGCAGGGGTTGATGGGACCGAAATTCCGATAGACAAAGAAGAGGCGCCGCCGGAAAAACCGGGGCGCCTCATTCCTTATGATGTTATACACCGGTCATCAGATCTTGATGTCCAGTTCCTTGATCAAATCGCCGTAGTCCTTATACTCACGCTGCAGGAAGGCGGCCCACTCCTTCGTGCCCAGGTAATCGATCGGCTGGGAGATCGAGGCCATGGCCTTCTTGTATTCCGGGTCTTCGCTGATCTTCTTCAGGGTCGAGGCGATGTACTCGATGATCTCGGGCGGTGTTCCGTTCGGGACGGCGACACCCTTCACCGAACCCCAGGTGGCGACATCGATCCCCTGTTCCTTCAGGGTCGGGACCTTCGGAATGACGGGGTCGCGCTTGTCGAGGGCGACGCCGATTGCCTTGAAGCGGCCGGCTTTCAGGTGCGGCATCACCTCGGAGGGGTGCCCGCCGCCGATCGTGAGGTGCCCGCCCGCGAGGGCGGTGGTTGATTCGGCGCCGCCGGCGAAGGGTACGGTCGTGATCGGGATGTTGGCCCGCTTGGAGATGGCCCTCATGACGAGGTCCACGGAGCCGGCCGCGGTGGAGACCGCAGCGGTGACCTTATTCCCCTTATTTGCGTAGGCGATCAGGTCCTTCATCGAGTTGATCGGGGATTTGCCGCTCACGCAGATCACGATCGAGTGGATCGAGAGCCTCGCGACCGGTGTGATGTCCTTCAGGGGATCAAAGGGCATCTTCTGCAAATGCGGCATGACCACGTCATGGCCGGAACCCTGTCCGACATAGATGGTGTATCCGTCCGGCTTGGAGCGGACGACGTACTCCTCTCCCAGCACGCCGCCGGCGCCCGGCTTGTTGACGATCAGCATCGGCTGGGGGCTGTACTTTGTCCAGAATTTTTCCACGGTGCGGGCCGTCAGATCGCTGGAGCCGCCGGCGGCAAAGGGAACAATGACTTGGATCGGCTTGGTCGGGTATTTCTCGGCGCCGAAACACAGGCCGCCGACCGTCAGCATGGCGATCATGGCCAGGGCCAAAAACAGGGTGACTTTACGCATGTGAGTCATATGATACCTCCTTCTAAAATGGGTTAATGGGACTCAATCTGCACACTGATCCATTTATATTCATGTTGCCGCTGTTTTCTTCCCCCTCGTTGTACGCTTGATAAAAAAGGCCGTTTGTCCGACGATCAAGAGGACGAAAATAGCGATCAGTGTCCCCGAGATCGGCCGCGACACGAAGATCGTCAGATCGCCGCCGGAGATCAGCAGCGACTGCCGGAGCGACCGCTCGACCATGGGACCGAGGACGAAGGCGAGCGGCAGCGGGGCCGGGTCGAAATCCAGCTTCCGCATCCCGTAGCCAAGGGCGGCGAAGAAGAGCATTGAATAGATGTCGAAGACCTGATTCTGGACGCTGTAGACGCCGATCGTCGTGAACAGCACGATGATCGGGGCGAGGATCCCGTAGGGGACGCGGAGCATCTGCACCCAGATCCCCACCATGGGGAGATTCAACACGAGGAGCATCGCGTTTCCAATGTACATCGAGGCAATGACCCCCCAGAAGACGTCCGGGTGCTCCGCGACCAGGAAGGGCCCCGGCGTGATCCCCTGGATCATCAGGGCCGCAAAGATCATCGCGATCGCGGCGTTTCCCGGGATCCCGAGCGTCAGCAGCGGGATGAAGGAGGAACTCGATGCGGCGTTGTTCGCCGACTCCGGTCCGGCGACCCCCTGGATCGCCCCTTCTCCGAACTCTTCAGGATGCTTGGAGTATTTCTTTTCGATGGCATAGGAGGCAAGCGACGAGATGACGGAGCCGCCGCCGGGGATGATCCCGATAAAGAACCCGATAACCGATCCCCGTAAGATAGCCCATTTGGAATCCGTCCAATCCTTGAGGGTCGGGAAGAGCTTCCCGAGCTTCTTGGTGACGATTTCCGTCTTTAGCGTGGATTCAAGATTATAGAGGATCTCACCGAGGCCGAAAACCCCCATGGCCAGCGTCACGAAGTCAAACCCGCCCTGGAGGCCGATGCTGCCGAAGGTAAAGCGGATCTTGCCGGAGATCGGGTCGAGGCCGACCATCGCCAGCAGGAGGCCGACGATGAGGATGATCAGCCCCTTCGTGATCGAGCCGCCGGAGAGGGTCACGGCGAGGAGGAGCCCGAGCGTCGTGAGGGCGAAATATTCGGGGGGGCCGAAATCGAGCGCGAATTCGGCGAGCGGCGGCGCGAAGAAGGTCAGGCCGACAACGGCGACCGTGCCGGCGATGAACGAACCGATCGCGGCGATGCCCAAGGCCGCCCCGGCCCGCCCCTTCTTGGCCATCTTATAGCCGTCGATGCAGGTGACAACGGAGGCCGCCTCGCCGGGGAGGTTCAGCAGGATGGAGGTGGTTGATCCTCCGTACATTGCGCCGTAGTAGATGCCCGCCATCATGATGATCGCCGTTACCGGGGAGCCGATCACATAAGTCATCGGCAGCAAAAGGGCGATCGTGGCCGCCGGCCCCAGGCCGGGAAGGACGCCGATGGCCGTACCGATGACCGCCCCGAGTAAGCAGAACAGGATGTTTGTTCCCATAAGGGCGATGGAAAAACCGTTGATCAGGCCGGTAAAGATATCCATGGGATAAACTCCTTTATCTGGCAAAAAATTCCGCGGGGATGGGCACCTTCAGGAGGTAGACGAAAAGGGCATACATCGCGAATGTTCCGAGAAGTGCAATGATCATTGTTTTCAGCCACTTTTCGTGTTCGATGATCTTCTGCCAGGCGATCACGAAGATGAGCGTCGAGGTGATATAGCCGACGGATTCCATGGCCCAGCCGTAAAGCACCATGAGGACCAGGGATAAAAGGGGCCGATGCCACAGGCGCTGCTCCGCCGGCCCTCCATTTTCCGGTTCTTTTGTCCACTGGAGAATCAGCAGCCAGGCGACGCCGAGGATGGCCAGCCCCACCCCGCACAGAAACGGCAGAAGACCGGCATCGGGTATGTGGATCGAGCCGAGTTTCAGCGTGTGCCAGCCGTAATACATGATCCACACGCCCCCCAGGGAGGTGATGACCGCCGTGATGCGTTCATATTTTTTCACAGTTTTCCTTCCCTCCTATGTAAAAAAACATGCATTGAGAAACAGGGGATGGGGCCTCTGTTCCCCGCGGATCGGGTTACTGCTTGAACACCTCGGGGTTGACGACGAACTGCGGCTGTTTGCCCGAGAGAACATCTACGATTCCCTCCGCCGCCCCGGTCGCCATCCGGATCACGCACTCCTCAGTCAGCGCCGCGCTGTGCGGCGAGAGAATGATGTTTTCCAACGCGAAAAGCGGGTTGTCTTTCTGCGGCGGCTCAGGGTCATAGACGTCGATCGCCGCCCCCGCGATGACGCCCGACTTCAGCGCCGCGCAGAGCGCCGTCTCGCTGACAACCTCCCCCCGGGAGAGGTTGATCAAAAAGGCGGTGGGCTTCATCAGGCGAAGCTTTGTCTCGTTCACGAATCCCCTCGTCTCCGGGGTCAGCGGGGTGTGGAGCGAGACCACGTCCGCCTGACGGAAGACGTCATCCATCTGCGCACAGAGCGTGACGCCGAGTTCCCGCGCCTTTTCCGGCGTGACATAGGGATCATAGGCGATCACCTTCATGTTGTAGGCCACGGCCACGCGCCTTGCAACCATCGAACCGATCCGGCCGATCCCGACGAGGCCCAGGATTTTGCCGTCGAGATCAACGGCCTTGTAACTGTTGCGGATCTCCCAACGGTTCTCCCGCGTCGCCCGGTCGTAGACGACCGTGCGTTTGGCGAGGGCGCCGATGGCGGTCACGGTATGTTCGGCTACCGAAGTGGCGTTGGCATTGGGGGTGTTGACGACCACGATTCCCTTTTCGGTTGCCGCCTTGACATCGATATTGTCCACGCCGACCCCGTGCCGGCCGATAACCTTGAGCTGTTTTGCCGCCTCGATGATCTCCCGCGGGAAGGGGGCGGTCCGGACGACGACACCTGCCACCCCTTCGATTTCCCGGATGACCGTCGTCACCGACGGGTCGGCGGCCACACGGACTTCGAACCGGTCGTCGAACACCTGGACGCCGCGCTCGTGGATTGCCTGGACGATCAGAATCTTCTGTTTCATGGCTTAACCTCGTCTTGATATAATGGTCTTTGGGAGGGCAAAAGGATGTCATCCCCCGCCCAAAGACGCATCTTGCTGTATCTTCCTATTTCTGGAGCAATCCCATATCCGCAAGAACCTTGCGCAGCTTTTCGCGGTTTTCCGGCGTCATCGGGCCGACGGGCAGGACCGCGGGACCGGCATCGATTCCGATCATGGTCAGCGCCTCCTTGACGACGACGGGGAAGGTGCCCAGACCGAAGGCGATCCGCAGGGGCGCCAGGCGGTACTGGGCTTCGAGCGCCCGCTTGTGATCGCCGACGATGAAGGCCTCGTAAATCTCCACCGGCACGCGCGGATCGACGTTTCCCGTGGCGCAGATCGAACCGGCGGCCCCGTAGCATAGTGCTGCGTAGATCAAGGTATCGCGTCCCATCAGGACATGGAAATTCATCCCCCGGGTGAGGCGGATAAACTCGCCGGTAATCGACATGTCGCCGCTGGAGTCCTTGATGCCGATGATGTTGTCGACGGCGGCCAGTTCCAGGACCGTTGAGATCGGGAAGGGAACCTGGGTCCGGTCGGGGTTGGAATAGAGCAGGATCGGCAGGTCCGGGCAGGCCTTTGCAATCGCCGTATAATGCACGATCAGCTCTTTTTGGCTGGGAACGAGAAAATAGGGGGTGATGACGGAGACCGCGCTGACTCCCCAGCCCTGCGCCATCTTCGTGGTTTCGATCGCCTCGCGGGTGGTTACCGCGCCGGTTCCCGCATAGACGGGAACCCGGCCCCGGGTCTCATCGACGACGATCCGGATGGTCTCTTTTTTTTGTTCGAAGGTGAGGGAAAAAAATTCCCCCTGGCTTCCAACGGGGAAAAGACCGTGAACGCCGCCGTCGATCAGATGGTTGGTCAGTTTCCGGAGGGCGCTTTCGTTGATACGCCCCATGTCATCAATGGGGGTGACCATCGCGGGGATGATTCCTTTGGGTTTGAACTGTATCATGGTTTTCTCCTTCGTTTACGTTGTTGCTATTTCTTCAGTTTGGCCAGGCCCTCTTTGGCGGCGTTCATCATCATGATCACGTCGTTGGCCCAGAAGTTGAGTGTCATTCCCTTCTTTACCCAGGGCTCCAACGCTTCAACGGACATCATGTGGATCCCCGAGAACTTGCTGTGCTTCTTCGCCGAGGAGATCACCCGGTCGATCGCCTCGATGAACCGGGGATTGTCGTACTGTCCCATGATCCCCATGCTCTGTGAGAGGTCGTTCGGCCCGACGAAGGCCGCGTCGATCCCCTCCACGGCGAGCAGGTCGTCGATCCGTTCCACGGCGACCGGCGATTCGATCTGGACCATGAGGATGTTTTCGTCATTGACCTTCTTCATATAATCCGTGGCGCTGTCGATCTTTTCGAAACCCGTATGGGAGCGGAGCAGCGAGACGCCCCGGTTTCCCATCGGATAGTACTTGGAATAGGTGACCAGGGCCTTGGCCTGCTCGACGGTGTCGGTGTTGGGGAGGAGGAGCCCCCTGGCGCCCATCTCCATGAATTTGAGGACGACCTCGCGCCTGACCTCAGGGATCCGGACCATCGGAGGAATGCCGGCTTCCCGGGCCACGGAGCACATTTTCGCGACGTCGCTGTAGTCAAAATTTCCATGTTCGCAATCCACGATAAAAAAATCAAACCCGCAGACCTTGAGGATTTTGGCAATTTCGGGATTTTCGAAGACGGTGACCATCGTTCCCAGGGTGGATTGTCCCGCCTTCAATCTTTCTTTCAGATTCATGATCATTCTCCTTTACTTCGTTACGCTCTATCGAATCATGATAAAACTTTTTCCCTTTCGGGGATTTGTGAAATGATTCGTAAACAAAAAACACATATCAAAAAGAAAAATGGCTGTCAAGGCGATAGTGATGATATGATCATCTGATGATTAGATGGATCCCAGATGCCGCTTGACAGGACGGAAGGAAATGCATTATGAGAAAAGACCGTTGCAAGAGGGGCGTGGGCAGGCCTTTTGATCGAGAGGGGACACCGATGAAACCCAATACGATGAAGATTGAGAGAAAACGGCTGAAGGATCAGATTATCGATCAGCTCATTGCGATGATCTCGGAGGGCAAGCTCAAGCCCGGCGACAAGCTGCCGTCGGAGACCGCCCTGATGGAGCAGCTCGGCGTGGGGCGCAGTTCCCTGAGGGAGGCCGTCGGGGCCCTGTCGCTGATCGGCCTGCTGACCGTGCGACCCGGTCACGGCACGCACGTCGCCCCTTCCGCTGGCGAGCCCTTCTCCAAGCCCCTGCGCTGGGGCATGTTTATGAGCTGGCGCGAGAAGCTGCACGAATTCATCGAGGCAAGGATCACACTCGAGCAGACCCTGGTGGGAATGGCCGCGGAACGAGCCACGGAGGCGGACATGGAAGAGATCCGCAGGGGGCTTAATCTGCTGAAATCCCCGAAACTGACGAAGCGCAAGGCCATTCAGGCCGACCTTGTTTTTCACATGTCAATCGCCAATGCCAGCCACAACAGCGTGTTGGCGAGATTTCTGGAGGAACTCCGCCAACCGGTGAAAAACTGGATGGAACAGAAGGCGTCCCTCTTCGGCGGATATGACAGCGTGTTCGAACAGCATGAAGCGGTCTTCAAAGCGATCCAGGCGCGCGATCCCGTAAGAGCCCAGAAGGCGATCCGGGAGCACCTCGAGGCGGTCGGTGAAAGGATGACCGCGGCCCTGCTGGAAAGACAGACAGGTTAGCGCCGACCGCCCGCTACAAAATCCCCTCTTCTCCCCGGAACCGTCCTGCCTGCACGGCAGGAAGCGATTCCTGTCTCGACGCAATGTGCCGTGACGGTTATCAATCGAAGGCCTCGCTCAGCAGTTCCAGGGGGTGTTTTACCTGACTCGTGCCGTTTGCCTGATCCAAACCGTCCCTCATCTGTAACATACAGCCAAAACACCAGCTGGTCACGATGTCCGCTCGAGAATCCATGATGTTCTTGATCTTGTTCTGTCGCAGTTTCAGCGTAAGATCGTAATGTTCGCCAAGACCCCAGGGACCGGCCAGACCGCAACAATCACCCGCTCCTTCCATCTCCACGATTTCCAGGCCGGGGATCATCTTCAGCATGGCACGGGTATGATTGGCGGACGCGGTCATTTTCTGGCCCAGTTTCTCATGGCAGGAGAGATGGATGGTGACCTTTTTTTTCAGCTCTTTCTTCGGTTTCGCGATGTGATCCGCCCCGATGATTTCCATCATGAACTGGGCGGGCTCGTAGAGTTTCCGGATGAGGGCATTGGCCTTTTCCTCGTAGACCTTGTCTTTCATCCGGGCGAAATCTTTCGCGTATTCCTTAATGCCGTAAAGACAGGAAGGGCAAAACGCAATGACATATTTGTAGTCCGCAAGCTGGTCGATATTGTATCTGGCAAGACGATGGGCTTCCGCCAGGTTCCCGACGGCGCTGAAGGGCTCGCCGCAGCAGCGCTGGGACGGCAGAGAGATTTTCCAGTGGTTGGTCTTCGCAATCTTGATAAAACTGTCCGCAAGGGGCTCCTCAAATAGATCCGATGTACAGCCATAGAAAAGGGCAATGTCCGCTTGGGAGGCGGGGATATCGGCCAATTCGGGGTATCTCTCTTTCAGGCTGGTCTTGGAGAGCTTTGGCAGATAGCGCTGATACGGAATGCGGGTCGGAAGAAGTTCCTGCGGAAACACCGAGAGCATCTTGCGGCTCACTTTGTTGGACCAGAGCCCCTGCGTCGCCCCCAGGGCGCGAATCGCAAAGTTGTATATTCCGGGATGGGCCATGAGATAATGGATGACCGGGGCGATCACTTTGCTGCGCCGAGATTCCCGCACCTTGATTACGATGTCCCGCATGCTGGCGTTGGTGGCGCACTTGAATGTACACTGGCCGCAGAGCAGACAGAGATCAAATATCTTCTGAAACAAGGGATCATTCTTCAGTGATTCAAAATCTTTATGGATATCGAGGGACATCGCCAGAGCCCGCTTGAAGGCCGGGGCGGCCTGGGAGCGGCTGGTGAACTCTTCCGATAGTTTATCGAAAACAGGGCAGATGTCGGCGCATTGTGAACAGAAAGAACAGGCGCCGCTGTAGAGATGTGAGAAATCCCGGAAGCGGGTGAGGTTCAGCCGACTGTCTTTTTCCTCAATCCCGACCAACTCTTCTACGGCCTCGGCAAGCTTCTTGTTGCGGGCATCCCTGATAATCTTGACGCCGGGATGCAAGATGAGCCGGGGATCCAGCAGGTCCTTGATCTGAACGAACAGATCGAACAGTTCCAGGCCGAAGACGTGCGGCAGGATAACCCCTCTGGTCCTCCCGTCCGCGTGTTCGGCGCTCATGCTCCCGCCGATGGCGCAGACCTTTTCCGTGATTTTGGTCATGACATGGATCAACTTTTCCCGGTCCTGCTGCTGGCTGAGATTGAGCAGGAGATAAATGTGGAAGTTGCAGTCCCCGGCGTGTCCATGCGTTCCGGCGACCACATCCTCCTCCCCGAGCACCTTCTCCATATAACTGATGAAATCGGATATTTTCGCTTCGTCTCTGGGGATCACGACGCACTCAATCATCGTGAGTGGTTTCTTGCGCGGATCATAGTTCTGGAGAACCTGCAGGGCGCTGCGCCTTCCCAGCCAGAGGGAATCCTGTTTGGCCGGATCGGTGGCCACTTCGAAACCGACGGCGCTGGAATAACCGGCCAGCACTTTTTTCAAGGCCTCCACCTGGCTCTGAATCAGGGCGGCGGCCTGCGCCTTATCCATGATGTCGATTTTCCCGATCCTGCCGGTGGGGTCATCGGGGTCCGCTTTGACCTCCACGTCGTCGAATTCAATGAGATACATCAATTTGGCATCTTCCCGTATGCCGAGATTCGGGTAGGTCTTGCGGATCAGGGCCAGGTTGGTCGTAATGGCCATGTCGAAGCAGGACGGCGCCAAATTGTAAATGGTGGGAATGGCGCTGCACGCCTCCTTCAGGTCCGTGAAGTAGACGATGCAGGTCGCCTTTTGCGTGGCCAGAGGCAACGCCCTCAGTTTGGCCTCGGTGACGATGCCCAGCGTACCTTCGGAGTGGGCGAAAATACGGGCCCAATCCACGGGAATGTTTTTTTCGAGTTGCTTCCAAATATCAAAAACATCATAGCCCGATGAGTTTTTCGGAACCCGGGGAAAATGGGTTTCGATCGCCGCGGCATTTTGACGGATGAGTTCGGCTATCTTGTTCCAGGGTTCCCGCTCGGATTGGATCTGGGATGTCCACAAACCGGTGCCGTCGGACAGTACAACATGCAGATCCAGCACCTGATTGAGTGTGGTACCCAGTTTGCAGGAATTGGCCCCGGAGGCGTTGTTGGCAACCATCCCGCCGATCGTCGCCATGTCGGTGGAGGCGGGGTAGGATGCCAGGAAGACGGCCTGTTTTTTCAGGAAATTGTTCAGCCGTGTGCAGATGACGCCGGCCTGAGCAAAAACGATTTTTCCGCCCTCCGGATGATCTGCCAGCACCTCCATCTTGTCCAGGGAGCGCATGTCCAGAAGAATTCCGGCGCCGACGGACTGGCCGGGCAAGCCGCTTCCCGCCCCCCTGGCGTTGATCGGGACATTGTGCTCATAGGCATAGCGAACGGCCTTTTCCACATCGGCGTGGTCCTTCACCCCGACCACCGCCACGGGGGTAAGGCTCACCGGCCCGACATCGAATGAATAACCCAGGCAGCCGACTTCACTGATATCGATCCGGGATTCGGGAATCCCGGCTTCCATGAGGCCCTTGCGGATGGTCTCTTTGTCGAGAGGATGCTGTTTTTGTTCTATCTCTGCTGATGTTGTCTGCATATATTTCTCCAATGAATTAAATGTATTTTGATTTTTTTATTTGCATTCGTCTAATTTTTGGGCGGCGAGCAGGACCAGATGGGTGTTTCTGCCGCCGTAACCCGGCTTCTGACCTTCCGGCACGGTGACTTTTACCGTTGCCTCGCCACCGAAGATAATTGCGATCTTCCGTTTGGGCTGATCCGAATTGGTCACAAGCGCGATACAGATATCGGCCACATTGGTGCCCGTCGGACCGGTCTTGATATCGAGGCCCAGCGTTTTAAAGAAAGTGGCGGAGTCGCAATGGGCCAGATATTTCCGGTCATCAAGCCCTTTGTCTCTGGCGGACGCCAGGGTATCCTTATCCGCAATGGCTCCGGCCAGGTCGGAATGGCCGTCTACGCCGTCCGTTGAGAAACTGGCAAAGGTGACACGGTCGTGATCGATCCGATAAGAAGAAATGACCTTCCAGATATTTTCTATTTCCCGGGTGACTTCATCCTTGATCTTATCCGCAACGGAGCCTGTGTTCCAGCCGATGAGATGTACCGTATACCCCAGTTGTTCGGCCTTTTCCTTGGCAGTTTCCATGGCCAGGTCGTTGTTGGCAATGATGACGTATTGGCTTCTGTCGTCCGCCAGCAGGGGGGAGTCTTGCGGCAAGGTTTCATTATCCTCCCTGCCCAGGTTCTCTTCGATATACCGTCTGACCGCCATGGGGGCCTTGTCCCAGATGTTGTAGTCCGTCAGCACCCTCTTGGCCGACGCAAAAGTGGAATCGTCGCCGACCGTCGGTCCCGAGGAGATAACCGACGGATCATCCACCACGCCGGTCTTCGTCACCGGAACATCCGACAGAACGAAGGAGATGAAGCCGCCCGCGTCTTTGGCCATTTTCCGCATCCCGCCGCCTTTGAGCGGATCGAGATGCTTGCGCACCGCGTTGATTTCATCAATGGTGGCCGGAACGGTCAACAACAAGTTGATGATGGCGACATAATCCTCCAAACTGATCCCCTCTACCGGCAGGGCCATGAGCGAGGATCCGCCGCCGGAGATCAGGGCAATCACCAGGGTTTTGGGATCGGCGCCCTTTAAGAGATCGACCATCCGCCTGGCGCCCTCGACACCATCTTCGTTGGGCGTGGGATGGCTTGCCGCAAACAGCCTGATGTTGCCGGAGATCGGTTCCCGGGCTTGTTCCTGATAGACGTTCAGGACGCCGGCTGTAATCCGGTCACCCAGGATATTGACCAATTCCGAACCGGTGCGCCGTCCGGCCTTTCCGCCGCCCACGACCAATATCCTGTTATAATCACCGATATTATATTTTCTGCCCGCCACCGTTAACGTGTTGGCCGTTTCATCCAGGTGCAAATAACGTCTTAAGGCCGGCTCAGGCAGCACACACGCCAGGACGTGATGAAAAATGGCTCTGGCATCTTCGTGTACGGATAAGCCGTTGGATGAACCGTTTGTGTCTTCTAATGAATGTCCTGCTTTGACAGTGCTCTTGGTCATATAAAACTCCTTATCGATCTATAAAAACATGGTTCTGTTTCATGATTTTTTCTCAATTGATGCGCTTCCCTCAGCCGATGGCAATCGGCCGAATACATAATGACGGCTACTCCCCCAAAGTCTGATACTTTGGGGGATCCCAATACCTCATATCCAATTCGATGTCAAGCTTAAATGATGATGTGATCATCAGATGATTAGATGGAAAACGGCCAAAAATGCTGGAGGGGAACACATAAAATGTACTATTATAACAATTATTTACGAAATTGCAGAGGAGAGCTTTAATAGAGTCTGACTGGTCAAATCTATATTCCCTTACCCATTCCCTTGACCCTGCGGCCGGGATTCACTTGATCCTGCTGAACCATGGCACAGACTGCATCCAATCCGTGAAGATGGTTCGCAATGGCCTGTTTTGCCTTTACGACGTTGCGCTCGCAAAGCGCCTCCAGTATCAGTCGGTGTGCTTCGTCCGTTGTCGGAAGCTTTCCCAGGGCACGGTTCATCAGGCGGAAACGGACCATTTGCATATGGGCGTTCAGATTCTTGTATATATGGAGCAGGCGCCTGTTTCCCATGATGTTGAAGAAGGAGAGGTGGAACTGGCTGTCGTATTCCATAAAGGCCTTATAGCTCTCATTGTCGTTCGGCTTCACGACAAGGGAGACGCCTTTCCGGTACAGGTCTGTGAGGGCTTGTAACTGTTCGTCGGTGATTTTTCCGGCGATCTCCTCGATCACGGCGGTTTCGAGGATCAATCTTGTCTGCAGGATTTCATGAATATCGGCCTCCGTGATGCTTTTGACATAGGTGCCGGTCCGTGATGTAATGTCGATCAAACCTTCTCCTGCGAGCCGGAAGAGGGCGTCCTTGATCGGTGTATGACTGACACCAAGGGTTTCGCTGAGTTGCTTGATGTTGAGCTTGTAACCGGAGGGAAAATGGAAGGTGGTGATGTTTTTCTTGATGTAATCGTAAACTTTTTCGTTGATATTGGTTACATCGATAATGAAGGGTGTTGTCGAGTTCTCTTCCATCGGATCGCCTCGAAATGGAATCTTGGTGATATGTGAAATCTAAAAATGACTGTTTGCTGTTTTCTGTCACAGAGGGAGATCAATGTCAAGATGCTTTCTGCCCCCTGATCACCCCCATTGGATACCTTAAATGCCTTGTCCGATCAACGGCCTATTGGAAAAGATTGCATTTGACATCCAAAGGTCATTGATGTCCGGATACGCCATTGCCTCTTGACAATCCTGCCTTGCTGTGAAATAAAAATGTGAAATTTCAGATTTATGGTGTGCCCTTGCTGAAATGAGCGCATTGATTGGCGGCGGGAGGGATGGACGGGGATCGATTTTCTAAAAGAGGAACAAACAATAGCTTTTTTACTCGCAACCCCCGCGGCAAGCGGCGGGGAATTCGCTCGTGGACGGATTCAAGAAAGGGCAGGTGGAGAAATTGGGACGTGAAGTCAGATTGATGCAGGGCAATCAGGCGATCGCGGAAGGCGCTTTTTATGCCGGTGCGCGATTCTACGCCGGATATCCGATCACCCCTTCTTCGGAGATCGCCGAGGAGTGTTCCAAAAGAATGCCGCAACTGGGCGGCGTGTTCATGCAGATGGAGGACGAGATCGCCAGCATGGGGGCAATTATCGGGGCCTCTCTGGCCGGGGCAAAGGCCTTTACGGCGACGAGCGGTCCGGGATTTTCCCTGATGCAGGAAAACATGGGTGTGGCCGTCATGGGCGAGGTGCCCTGCGTGATCATCGATGTGCAGCGATCGGGACCCAGTACGGGACTGGCGACGAAGCCGGCCCAATCGGACATCATGCAGATCCGCTGGGGAAGGCATGGGGATCAGTCGGTGATCGCCCTTTGTCCCGCCACCGTTTCGGAGTGCATCACGCTTACGGTTCAGGCATTCAATTTTGCCGAGAAATACAGGGTTCCGGTCATTCTGGCGCCCGATGAGGTCGTGGGCCATCTGCGGGAAAACGTGATCGTTCCCGAACCCGGCGATCTCGAAGTGATCGACCGGAAGAGGCCGGCGGACGCTCCGGCAGACTATAAACCCTTTGCGGCGGATGCCGATGGGGTGGCGCCGCTTGCCGCCTACGGCAGCCGGTATGTCTTCCATGTTTCGAGTTCCATGCACGGACCGGAGGGATACAGCAACAACAACCCGGCCAATGCGGCATGGCGTGTAACCCAGTTGCACCGCAAGATTGAAATGCACCGGGACGAGATCGTCCTGACCAAGACCTTCGACACCAAAGACGCCGACATCCTGTTGATCGCCTTCGGGGCGACGACGCGCGCCAGCCGCGCGGCGGCGCTGGAACTCCGCAAGCGGGGCATCAGGGCGGGCGTACTGCAACTGGTCACGCTCTGGCCCTTTGCCGACAAGGAAGTGGCACTGCTCGGGCAGAGGGCCAAAACGGTTGTCGTAACGGAGATGAACTACAGCGGCCAGGTCGCCGGCGAGGTCCGGAAGGTTCTGGGATCCGGTGCGGATCTCCGGAGGGTCAACAGCTTCAACGGCGATATCATCACGCCGCAGGATATCCTGAAGGTCATCCGATAAACGATAAACCTGCAATGGAATAGGGGGTTACAGTGTCACACGCAACAGGCATGAAATATCTGAAAAATGGGGTCCTGCCGCACATGTGGTGTCCCGGATGCGGCGTGGGCGTGATGCTGGGCGCATTGCTCCGGTCTTTCGAGGAGCTGGGGTATGAGCGTGAGGAGACAGTGGTTGTGACCGGGATCGGATGCACGGGAAAGTCCGACGACTATCTGGTCACCAATGCGCTGCACACGACGCACGGCCGCGCGCTGACCTATGCCACAGGGATCAAGGCCTTCAATCCCAAGCTGCACGTGGTGGTCCTGATGGGGGACGGGGATAGCGTCACCATCGGCGGAAATCACTTTTTGCATGCCGCCAGAAGAAACATGGACCTCACCGCAATCATCATCAACAACTTCAATTTCGGAATGACGGGCGGCCAGTTTTCCGGGACAACCCCGGGCGGCATGTTCACCCAGACCAGCGTTTACGGAAACCCCGAAAGGGGGATCAATATCTGCGCGCTGGCGGAGGTCGCCGGGGCGAATTACGTGGCCCGGGCGACGCCGTATCACGTCTGGGAGATGAAGACCAACATCAAGGAGGCCCTGAACAAGAAGGGTTTCTCGGTGGTGGAGGTTTACAGCCCCTGCCCGACGAATTACGGTCGCCACAACGACATGAAAACAGCAGCCGACATGCTCCATTGGCTCAGGGATAAGGGGCTTCCCATCGAGGAGTTCAACCGCAGGAAGGCGCCCGAAAAGGAAGGCTATTTCGCGATCGGCAAGCTGGTGGACCGGGATGATCCGGATTTCAACGAGCGGTACGATCAGATCAGGGCGATCGCCCAGAAAAGCTAAGGGAAGGTGCGGAGGGATATGAAAAAGGAGAGACATGAGGTGATCATGGCCGGTTCCGGGGGGCAGGGTCTGGTGGTTTCCGGCATCATGCTGGCGGAGGCGGCCATCATCGAGGGGAAAAATGTCGTTCAGACCGTTTCTTACGGCATTGCCACGCGGGGCGGTTTTTCGATGGCCGAGGTGATCATCGACCGGGAGGAGATCATCTTCCAGCAGGTTCAGAATGCGGATGTTGTGCTCGCCCTGACGGAGGAGGCGATGGAGAAATTCCAGTCGCTGGCAGGCTCGGGGACGGAGATTTTTTATGACACCACCCTTCTGAAGGAGCGACGGGGAGAGCATCTTTACGGTCACCCTTTCACCGACATGGCAAGCCGAATCGGTCATGTCGGAATGGCGAACATCATCGCGCTGGGGTGCATGGCCAAGATGAATGGGATGGTGGGGACCAAGAGCCTTGCCGCGGTCATCGGGAAGCGTTTTTCCGGAAAAACCCTGGCGCTGAACCTCGAAGCCCTGGAGGCGGGTATCGCGCTTGCGGTCCAATAAACCAAGGATTCATTTTCCGGGCTGCCTCTCCGGCAGTGCCCCTTCCTGAACCAAGGAGGGAGCGCATCTTGGGGGCTGCGGCCCGGAAACGGATGTTATCGGTCGGAAAGGAGTTGCAATGGGAGCCACAAGCGATTTGACGAAAATGGTTGCCCCCTGTCGAGAGGCCTGTCCCGCGGGGATCGACGTTCCCCGGTATATCCGGCATATCCGGAACGGGGATTTCGACAGGGCGTTGGCTGTGATTCGCGAGAAGATCCCTTTTCCCGCCGTATGCGGCCACGCATGCGTTCACCCCTGCGAAGCGAAATGTGCGCGTATCCAGTACGATGAGGCCATCGCCATCCGGATGCTGAAACGGGCGGCGGATGAGAAGAGCCTGGGGGTCCTGGCGTATGAAAGGAAAGCAAAACCCAGCGGCAGGAAAGTGGCCGTGATCGGCTCCGGCCCCTGCGGTCTGACGGCGGCCTATTACCTGGCCGGGATGGGACACACCGTGACCGTCTTCGAGACGCTGCCCAAGGCAGGGGGGATGCTCCGTTATGGAATCCCGGAATATCGTCTGCCCAACGATGTGGTCGATCGCGAGATCGACGCGATTCAGAGGCGCGGCGTCGAAATCCTGACCTCCTCGCCCGTTCGGTCCGCCCCGGAATTGAGAATGAAGGATTACGACGCCGTGCTGGTGGCATCCGGCGCCTGGAAACCGGTGAAAATGGGGATCGCGGGGGAGGATTCTTCCCTGGTCAAGGATGGCCTCGCCTTTCTCAAGGATGTCAACAGGGGTGCGATTGCGGCCGTCGAAAAGAAGGTCGTCGTGGTTGGCGGCGGCAATTCGGCCGTCGATGCCGCGCGCGCAAGCGTCCGCATGGGGGCGAAGGTGATCCTGCTCTATCGCAGAAACCGGGAGGACATGCCGGCATCGCCGGACGAAGTGGCGGATGCCGAAGAGGAAGGGGTCCGCATCGAGTTCATGGCGGCGCCCATCCGGATTCTGAAGGGAACGGTCGTCTGTATCCGGATGGAACCCGGTCCCCTGGACGGCAGCGGAAGACCAAGGCCGGTGCCCATCGAAGGGAGTGAGTTTTCGCTTGCCTGCAACGCCGTCATCATGGCCGTCGGTCAAACGGCAGACGCGGGGATGTTGAAACTGGCAGAGAATCAAAACGGCACAGCAAAGGTCGATTCCGCATGGGCGACGCCGATCCCGGGGATCTTTGCCGCGGGAGATGCGGTCACGGGACCCAAGACCATCATCGATGCGATTGCCCAGGGACGTTCGGCGAGCGCCTCCATAGACCGGTATCTCGGCGGCGAGGGGAAGATCGATCGGGAGATTTTGCAGGATGAAAGCGAGATCCTTCCGGAAGAAAAACCGATGGGGACCCGGCGCCCCGCGCCGGAAAAGCTGAACCGGAAGAGCAGACTCAAAGGGTTCGATCTCGTCGAATCGGGGTATGATAAAGAGACCGCCGTCGCCGAGGCGCAGCGCTGCCTGGCGTGCGACATCCGTCAGTACACGGTGGAGGTAAACCCGGTGATCTGCAAGGAATGCGGTTATTGCCGGGAGCTGTGCCATATGGGCATCTTCGCAACCGCCGACAGTTTCAACGCGAGCGGCTACAAACCGTCCGTCGTCACGAGTTCGGACCGTTGCGTGGGGTGCCTGAAATGTCTTTATGTCTGTCCGGATTTTGCAATCACGATCAAAGAGGGCCGACCGGAACAATGTCCGGCTTAAATGCGCCGGTCAATCGCTTGTTCAAAGGAGAGTTGTTATTGATTTCGGATTATCGCAAGAGTTGGTGATGTTGCAGGACACGGTGCGGTCGTTTTTAAAACCCTTTTCAATCTGGATGTTTCTCTGTTAAAATGTCTTTCTCAAATGACCGGTTGAGTCGATGCCGGCCTTGCTGGGGCGGTGAGGGCGGGGGAAAGAATGGCGGAGAGGATCGGAACACCTTCAAAGATACAGCTCAAACAGTGGAAGAAACTGTCGATGGCCAAGTACCGCCGCCGGGAGGGGCTCTTCCTGGCCGAGGGGGGAAAGGTTGTCGCCGAACTTCTGGGCAGCGGTCGGCCGGTGGAGACGCTCCTGGTCGGCGAGGAGTCGGCGGACAGGTGGCGGGGCCTCCTTGACAGAGCGCCGGCAGGCGTTTCCATCTATCGGCTCACCGCCGGCGAATGGGAAGACTTAAGCCAGGATCCCTCTCCGGAAGGGGTGATGGCAGTGGCAGCTGCTTTGCCGGCCGTCGATCCGGCGGTCCGGCTATCGACCGAAACCGGACCGCTCCTGCTCCTTTATCAGGTCAACAATCCCAACAACCTGGGCGCCCTTTTCCGCACGGCCCACTGGTTCGGTTTCCGGACGGTGCTTGTCAGCGAGGGTTCCTGCGAGGCGACGAATCCCAAGGCGATCCGGACGTCGATGGGGAGCCTCTTCCACCTGACGGTGATCGACGATCTCGATTTCAGCGTCCTTCTTCCGGAGATCCGAGGACGTTTTCGGATCATGGGAAGCGATGTCCGGCAGGGTGTTGCACCGCATCCCTGCGGCGTGGCTACGGCGCTCCTGATGGGAAGCGAGAGCCAGGGGCTGTCGGAGGAACTCCTTGCGCAGGCCGACGAGCGGTGGCGGATTCCCGGCGCCGGAGGGGCGGAGTCCCTGAGCCTTCCCCAGGCGGCGGCGATCATGATGTACGAATGCATGCGAAAGACGACGATCCCGTGAGGTGGTGATTTAGATGGAAGGGTTCATCCAGGTGACGACGACAACCGAAAAAAGGGAGGATGCCGAGCGGATCGCCCTGGCGCTCGTTGAGGGGAGGCTCGCGGCCTGCGTCCAGATCGTGGGGCCGATCACGAGCATCTACCGCTGGAAGGGAAAGATCGAGACCACGCGGGAGTGGCTCTGCCTGATCAAGAGCCGGCAGGAAAACTACGGCGCTATCGAACAGGCCGTCCGCTCGCTCCACCCCTACGAGACGCCGGAGATCATCGCCGTTCCGGTGACCGCCGGCAGCCGCGACTATCTCGATTGGCTCCGGGGCGAACTGACGGCGCCATGTGAGGAATGACCATGCTTTTGGCCGGGGATATCGGCGGCACGAAAAGCCGCCTGGCGATCTTTGCGGACGGGGCGGATCCGAGGCGGCCGTTGGCGGAGGAGGTTCTTCAGAGCGGAAGTTTTTCCGGGATCGAGGCGCTGATCCGGGCGTTTTTGAAACGGACGAATCGGTCGGCGGACCGGGCCTGTTTCGCCATTGCCGGACCGGTCATCAACGGCCGGGCGGCGGTGACCAACCTCCCCTGGATTGCGGAGGCCGAGGCGATTAGGCGGGAGTTCGGCTTCCGGTCCGTCCGCCTGCTGAACGACCTTGCGGCAACCGTCCGCGCTATGCCGATCCTCGAACCCCGGGAGCTCCACACGCTTTGTCCGGGGGAGCCGGCCAGCCAAGGGGTTATCGCGGTGATTGCCCCGGGGACCGGCCTGGGGGAGGCATTCCTGACCCGGGACGGGACGCGGCGGCTGGAACATGCCTCAGAGGGCGGCCACGCGGACTTCGCTGCAGGGAGCCCGCTGGAAGAGGATCTCCTCCGGGAGCTCCGCAAAGAGTTCGATCACGTCAGTTATGAAAGGGTCTGTTCCGGGCCGGGTCTCTGGCAGATCTACCGCTTTCTCCGGGAGCGGAGAACGGCGGAGGAGCCGGCCTGGCTTGCCGCAAGGCTGGCCGCGGCCGCCGATCCCGTGCAGGTTCTCGTCGAGGCGGCGCTTACGGAAAAGAGCGGTATCTGTGTCCGGACGGTGAGCCTTTTTTGTTCCATCCTCGGAGCGGAGGCGGGGAACCTGGCCTTGAAGACGCTGGCCACGGGCGGCGTATATATCGGAGGCGGGATTGCGCCGCGGCTGCTCCCGTTTCTCGAGGAAGGGCCGTTTCTTACGGCCTTCCGGCGGAAGGGGCGGATGGCCGACCTCCTCTTCCGGATGCCGGTTCACGTGATCCTCGAACCGCGGGCGGCCCTGATCGGCGCCGCCGTCGAATAAGCGGGGCAAGGCAGGGGGAGTTGCCCTCTTTTTTTCTTTTTTGATTTAAGTCAAACCATCCCTCTGATATCGGGTGTAAAAGGAAACCATAACGAGGACAGCGTCGTATTTCGGGAAAAAATAGCGCGGTCCCTCTACTTCAAACCTTAAGGAGGTGCACCATGTTTTGTTACCAGTGTGAACAAACGGTCAAAGGGATTGCGTGCGACACATCGGGGGTCTGCGGAAAGCAGCCGGATGTCGCAGCGCTGCAGGATCTTCTGGTCTATGCCCTGACGGGACTTGCGCAGGCCGCCGTAGCGGCCCGGAAGGCGGGAATCCGCGACCGGTCGGCCGACGTCTTCACCTGTGAGGCCCTTTTTGCCACCATCACGAATGTCGATTTCGACCCGGACCGCTTTCTGCCGCTGATCGGCCGGGCCGCGGCCATGCGCGACGCTCTGCTGGAGAAGCTTCGCACGGCGGGCGCCCGGATCGATCCGTCGGGGGAGGCCTTGACCTTCAAACCGGCGGACGGTCTTCCGGGGCTGATCGCCCATGGCGAGGAGCATGGTATCCAATCCTATCCGGCCGCCGATGCCGACATTCTCTCATTGAAACACACGCTTCTGTACGGGATCAAGGGGCTGGCCGCTTATGCGGACCACGCGCTGATCCTCGGCCAGGAGGACGAGGCGGTCTTCGCCTTCCTCCATGAGGCGCTCGCCGCCCTCGTCGATCCGAAGCCGGGTCTGGGGGAGATGCTGGGGCTCGCCATGAAGTGCGGCCAGGTGAATCTCCGGGCGATGGAACTGCTGGATGCGGCCAACACCGGTGCTTACGGCCACCCGGCGCCCACAAAGGTTCCCCTTGGAGCCAAGAAGGGGAAGGCGATCCTTGTCTCCGGGCATGACCTGAAGGACCTCGAAGAGCTGCTGAAACAAACGGAGGGGAAGGGGATCAACATCTACACCCACGGGGAGATGCTTCCCGCCCACGGATATCCGGGGCTCAAGAAATATCCCCATCTCTACGGCCATTACGGGACGGCTTGGCAGAACCAGGCCAAGGAGTTCGCAGCATTTCCCGGGGCCGTCCTGATGACGACCAACTGTATCCAGAGACCGCAGCCCTCCTACCGGGAGCGGATCTTCGCCACCGGTCTCGTGGGGTGGCCCGGCGTAACGCACGTCGAAAACGGCCGGTTCGCACCGGTGATCGAGGCGGCGCTCGCGGCGCCGGGATTTGCGGCGGATGGAGAAGGAAAGAGTGTGATGACGGGGTTCGCCCGGAACGCGGTTCTCGGGGTCGCGGGAACGATCATCGAGGCGGTCAAGGCCAAGAAGCTCCGCCACTTCTTCCTCGTGGCCGGCTGTGACGGGGCGAAGCCCGGACGGAACTACTATACGGAATTCGTGGAAAAGGTCCCCGCGGATTGCGTTGTGCTGACGCTCGCCTGCGGGAAATTCCGCTTCTTCGACAAGGAACTGGGCGACATCGGCGGGATTCCGCGGCTCCTCGATATGGGGCAGTGCAATGACGCCTATTCGGCGATCCAGGTGGCCGTCGCCTTGTCGAAAGCCTTCGGCGTCGGGGTGAACGACCTGCCGCTCTCGATGATCCTCTCCTGGTATGAGCAGAAGGCCGTGGTGATTTTGCTGACGCTCCTGTCGCTGGGGATTAAAAATATCCACCTGGGACCGACGCTTCCGGCCTTCCTGACGCCGAATGTGCTGGGCGTCCTGGTCGAGAAGTTCGGGATCAAGCCGATCACGACGCCGGATGCGGATCTCAAGGCGATTCTCGGCTGAACAATACAATAAGGTTGGGGAGGCCTTCACGGCCTCCCCAACCCTGCTTTCCGCCGCCTTGCCTATCTGGTTTTCCCTTTCGCTTCCTTTGCCCGGAGCTTCAGGCTCTTCTCTCTTCTCCTGCGCTTGCGGTCGAGTTCCTTCTTTCGTTCGATCTTCTTGTGCTGGCTCATGACACCTCCTTAAAGGTAATAATGTTATGGTTCCCACTTCCGAGACAGGATAGCCTAAAATCTTCGCGATGACAAGGCTCATCCGTGAATGGGTTTTTATTTGACCATACGGTTGGTATACGCTTTGTAATAAAGGGTTATCATCAGTGCTCACAGAATATCAATGTACAGGGATGGGCCGTTTTAAAAACGATATCAGGAGGGCTGTGAAAAGCATCATGATGGCAAAAGAAATGAAAGCCATTTGATAACTTCCGTTTATGTCGTACATCAACCCTGCAATGATGGGACCGGCGATGCCGCCGAATGTACTGAAACCCTGAATGGTCCCGAAAATCTTTCCATAGTTCCGCCGGCCGTAGTAGTCCCCCGTTATGGTTGCCTTAACCACCATCGTCCCACCATAAGAGATGGAATACAAGAGTACAAAAGGAATGACATCCATCAAAAGGCGCACCCGGATCAGCGAGCAGATGGCGATGGGCTGAACAATGAAAAGAATAATGAGCAGCCATTTTTTAGTAAACCGATCGCCGAGCCAGCCGAATCCGTACCTTCCCAAAGAGCTGGTCAGTACGATGAAAGTTACTACTGACGCAGCCGATGTAGGATCGATCCCCAAGTCGATGAGGTAGGGAATCAGGTGTACAAACACGGTCGCCTGTGTGATCTGATGCATGAAAAAACATACCGTGAGTATCCAGAAAGCGGACGTTGCCATGGAAGCCCGCAGAGAGAAATCAACCTCTGCTGTTTCCACTGCCTTTCCCGTTCGCTGTGCATCGTAAACGACAGGAGTGAATGGTTCTCCATCCGGCAAGAGCCCGCATTGTTCCGGCGATTGCCTTAACATAAAAGATAACGGCAGAACGATCAGCCAGGTGAGAGGTCCCATGATTAAAAGAGTTGAACGCCATCCATAATGGACGATCAGATAGGTCATTCCCGGGACAAGAAGACCGGCAAGTCCGATCGCCGCATTATAAATACCAATGACATTGCCTCTCTTTTTCACAAACCATTTGCCGAGCAGAGGATTGCAGACGGCTGCTCCGGCGCAGGCGCTCCATCCGCAGGAGATCATGATGATGGCAGCGTAGAAATGCAACGGGGTATTTATATCGCTTAGATAGATGAAACCGGCTCCCATGACGAGCCCGCCCGAAAAGACCAATTTTTGTGGTCCGATCCGATCCAAAAGATATCCCACAATGGGAGCCGCGATCCCCGCCTCCAGGCGGTAAATGGAGAAAGCCCCGGAAACGACGGTCATGCTCCAGGCCAGTTCGTTGACGATAGGTTTCACAAATGTACTGAACCCGTAATAATAAATGCCGTTTCCATATGTTGAAAGTATGGCGAGGACGAACGCGATCCACCAGCCATAGAAGATATTATTGAATCGGAAAGGAATCCGATCGTGCGCTGCATTGCTCATCATGAGGCATCCTTAAGCAGATCTGCGCGGAGTTGTCAATGAAGCCGGAATTTTTCATCCCATGCAGCATTCCGATGGTTTTGGGAAGCCCCGCCCACAGGGCGGGGATTGCGGGTTTCGCTTCCGGTCAAGGGCACTTTGGGCCATTGAGAGGCTTGGAACCATGGAATTCCGGAAAGGTCCTGCAAGACGAGCCATTGCGTCCGACCCTGGCATCCTGGTCGGCATTTTGATATGCTGTAAATCGAGCGGGAAGGGATCTTTTGATATTTTGAATGAATCCGCCCGCGAGCGCATTCCCCGTGGCTTGCCGCGGGGTAAGCGAGCAAAAACGGAATGGTTTTTTCCTCTTAAGGATCGAAGATTCTCCGCAGCTTGCTGCGGAGAGCTTCAATTCCCCGAAAGACAGGACACATCAGGAGGACAATGATGGCGGAAAATCAGATGAAGACAATTCTCGTGGTGAGTGCCCATTCGGGCGATTTTGTGTGGCGGGCGGGCGGCGCAATTGCCCTTTATTCAAGCCGGGGATGGCAGGTAAAGATCGTCTGCCTCTCTTTCGGAGAGAGGGGTGAATCCGCCAAGCTCTGGAGAGAAAAGGGCATGACACTGGAAAAAGCAAGGGCATTGCGCAAGGAGGAGGCACAAACGGCTGCCACGATTCTGGGGGGTGATGTGGAGTTTTTCGATTGCAGCGATTACCCGATGAATTTCACTCCGGAACACATGGACCGTTTGGTTGATATCTACCGTTCATTACAACCCCGGATGGTTCTAACCCACCCCCTGACAGACCCCTACAATTTTGATCACCCTCAAGCGGCACATATCGCCCAGGAAGCCAGAATCATCGCGCAGGCGCACGGCCATAAACCGGGCGGCGCTGTCCTCGGAGCCCCACCCGTTTTCCTGTTTGAACCGCACCAACCCGAGCAATGTGGCTGGAAACCGGACGTGCTGCTGGACATTACAGCGGTATGGGATATCAAAAGAAAGGCCTTTGAAACCATGGCTGCGCAGGAATACCTCTGGGAATATTACACAAGGGTGGCATTGAATCGCGGCGTTCAGGCGGCACGCAACTCCGGGATGAAAAATATCCAGTATGCCGAAGCCTACCAGCGTGTCTTCCCTCTGGTGACCGGCGACATGCAATAAAGCGCGATAGAATCCGCCCGCGAGCGCATGCCCCGCGGCAAGCCGCGGGGTATGCGGGTAAAGACAATATGGTTGGTTCCCCTACTCCAGCTTGATATTACCCTGCTTGATGACCTTGCCCCATTTGGCCGATTCCGCCTCCATGAATTTGACGAATGCGGCCGGGCCCAGCAAATCCTGTTCGGCCCCCTGGTCCTCAAAGGTTTTTATGATATCCGGCATTTTCATGATCGCCTCAAGCTCCCTGTTCAGTGTGTCGACGATCGGCTTGGGGGTGCCGGCCGGGGCGTAGAGGCCCCACCAGATGAAGGACTCATACCCGGGGACACCGGCCTCGGAGATGGTCGGCAGGTCCGGCAGGAACTTGCTGCGGGACTTTGCACCATAACCGAGCGCCTTGATTTTGCCGGACTTGATATGGGGTAGTGACTGCTGGAGGCTTCCAACAAAGAGCTGGGAATGACCGCCCAGCAAGTCGACCATCGCGGGACCGCCGCCCTTGAACTGGACGATCTTGAAGTCGATGTCGGCCATCATCTTGAAGAGCTCCGTGGAAAGATGGATGAAACTGCCGCCGCCCGCAGCCGAAGCCACCAGCTTGCCGGGCTGTTTCTTGGCCAGCGCGATGAACTCCTTGACGGTATTGGCCGGAACCGACGGATGGACGACCAGGGTCGACACCGCGTTGCCGATCTTGGCGATCGGGACGAAGGACTTCATGGGATCGTACGGCGCCGGAGCGAGCATGGGGTTGAGTATGATCCCCGTAGAGTTGAACAGGAGCGTGTGGCCGTCGGGCGCCGATCGGGCGACCGTTTCCGAGGCCATCGTGCCGCCGGCGCCGGCCATGTTTTCCGCAACGAACTGCTTGCCAAGGCGTTCGGAAAGCTTGGTGGCGATCAGCCGCCCCATGGCGTCAGTGCTTCCGCCCGGGGCAAACGCAATGAGGAGCCTGACCGGCTTTTGGGGATAGCTGCCCGCTGCCGCAAGCGCGGTTGCCGCCGAGAAAATGGCGGCAACGGCGAATAATCCGGCCAAGACGATCACATGCCACGATCTGTTTTCCTGCAAGGCTTTTTTCATAGTTCCATCCTTTCTTTATAAAACCGGTTTCAAGTCAAGTAACCCTATCCATAAACAGCGGGTTGAACACCTTGCGAAACGATGCAGACCACCGCTTTTTAAGGACCGCAAGCCTTCCAGATCATCCGGCAATGTCGTCCCGCCGCTTGCGAACGGCCGGCATCACCATCACGATCAGGATCAGGACGGTGACGATCAGGAACGCCAAGCTGATCGGCCGCGTGAAGAAAACCGTCGGGTCTCCTTCCGAAACCTGCAGAGCCCTCCGCAGGTTTTCCTCCATCATCGGCCCCAGGACAAAACCGAGCAGCAGCGGAATGGGGCTGCAACCCAGAAGCCGCCACATGATCCCCAGAACGCCGAAGAACGCCGTCAGGTAGATATCGAAGGAGGTGTTGTTGGTGCTGTAGATACCGATTGCGGAGAACACCATGATCGCCGGGAAGAGCAGGCGATAAGGCACCTTGAGCAGGCTCACCCACAGGCCGACCAGCGGCAGATTGAGGACAACCAGCATCAGATTGCCGATCCACATGCTCGCGATGAGTCCCCAGAAGAGGGCCGGTTGCTGGACCATGACCGAGGGCCCCGGCGTGATGCCGTGAATCATCAATGCCCCGAGCATCAGCGCCATTGTTCCGCTGGCAGGAATTCCCAGGGTCAGCATCGGGATGAACTTGCACTGGGCATCCGCGTTGTTGGCGGACTCCGGTCCCGCCACCCCTTCGATCGCGCCGTGGCCGAAACGGGAGGGGTCTTTGGCCAGCTTCTTTTCGATCATATAGGAGCCGAACGAGGCGATCGATGGTCCCGTGCCCGGCAGAATGCCGAAGAACGCCCCGAACGCGGTCCCCCTGAGGATCGGGGCGATGGCCTGCTTCAGATCCTGCCGCGTCGGGTAGAGGCTTCCCACCCTGGAGGTGAAGACCTGTCGTTCCTCGGGGTCGCTGAGGTTGAATATGATCTCGCCGACGGCAAAGATCCCGATCGCAATGGTCACGAAACCGATGCCGTCCGCCAGTTCGAAAAAGCCGAAGCAGAACCGCTTGACGCCGGTATCGACGTCGGAGCCCACAATGCCGAGCATGAGACCCAGGAACACCATGGCCAGCGACTTGAGCATGTCGCCCTGGGCAAGAATGGCGGCCGTGACCAAACCCATGAGCATCAGCGAAAAATATTCCGGCGAACCGAATTTCAGGGCGATCCCGGCAATCGACGGGCCGAACATCGCAATCAGCATCGTGCAGATGGTGCCGGCAACAAACGAACCGATCGCCGCGATCGCCAGTGCCACGCCCGCCCGCCCCTGACGGGCCATCTGATAGCCGTCAATGCAGGTGACGACCGATGAAGTCTCCCCGGGGAGGTTGACCAGGATCGAGGTGGTCGAGCCGCCGTACTGGGCGCCGTAGTAAATGCCGGCCAGCATGATCAGCGCCGCGACCGGCGGGACGTTGTAGGTGATCGGCAACAGCATCGCAATCGTCGCCATCGGCCCGATGCCCGGCAAGACACCGATCAGGGTACCTACCAGCACGCCGATAAAACAGTAGAGCAGATTCTGGAGCGAAAGCGCCACGCCGAAGCCAAAATAAAGATTGTGCAGGATATCCAAGGGCGCACTCCTTGTCAGAATCCCTTGAGCAGGGGGTAAGGCAACTCGAGCCCCCAGATGAAGAGGGCTGACGCCGCCACAACCAGGATCCCCGTCAGCATCAGAACCTCCAGGAAACGGAACTCCTTGCCGGCCAGTGCCGACATGAAAATCAGAACCATGATCGCCGGGATGAAGCCTGCCCATTGCATGAGGAGGCCGAACAGGACAAGGGAAAGGGGCAGCAGGACCAGGGCCCGGATCGAAAGCCGCTCTTGAATCCTCTCACCACGGAGCAGCCCGACGGCCATGATGCAGACACCGAACGCAACGAGGATCCCTCCCAGAAAGGTCGGAAAGAATCCGGGCCCCATGCGCATGGCGCTTCCGAACCGGTACCCCCGGGCAATGAACATGGCCGCGACGCCGAAGCCGATGAACATCATGCCGGCCCAGAAATCCTTGTTCTTCAACAACCGCGAGATCATTGAAACACCTCATATATTGATTGCGTGAAAAAATAGAGTATTCAATCCTTAATGTCAATTGGAAATGACCTGGAAAATGACAAGGGGTATTTTTACTGCCGGCAAGCAAGATGATTCATTGAGCAGGATCTATTCTCCGGGGCCGAGAGGATAGGATAATCCGCATGAACCCAAAATCTGCGGCCCGGGCCGTGCATCTTTCAAACCGCACTTCGTGATCTGCACAGATTTTAAAAAAGGTAACTCGCACAGTCTCCTCTTAAGGATCGAAGATTCTCCGCAGCTTGCTACGGAGAGCTTCAATATCTTTCCGTGCCGCTAAATCGCTGACGCCAGAACCCGATAGGTATTACCGCCCATAAAAGCCGCAATGTCTTCACGGGAAAATCCTGTCGCCAGCATGGCCTTGGCCAACCGTTCCAGATCCCGTATGTCCCGGTACCCCTCCACCACCTCACCGAGACCGCCGCCACCATCCGTTCCCAACCCGATATGTTCCATCCCGATCCGCTTTTTCATCGCCATCAACTCGGCAGCCCAGTCATGAAAAGTCTTTTTCGGCGACCTGCGCCATCCGACCGGCCACGTGCATACAACCCCGCCTGTCCTGGCAACGATCTCCATCTCTTCGAAGGTGCGGCTCCGCCCGCAATTCCCTGTCTGCCTGCAGAGCCCGGTATGCGAGTCCATCAACGGCCGCTGCGTCATTTCCGCTATCTGTCGCAGCGTTGTCTTCTCGGTGTGGGCCACATCCACAACCATGCCGATCTCCTGCATCCTGTCGATGATTGCCCGACCTTCCCGGCTCAATCCGCCCCGGTAGGGACCGGGATCGGAATGGGGACGAACCTTCATGATATCGCCGATTTCATTGTTGTGGTAATGGACCACCGTGATGATCCGAACGCCAACTTTATAGAATTCATCCACTTTTTCAACTTTGCCGCTCAACGCATCACCCCCCTCGATGCCGAGAATGGCTCCCGGCCGGGAGGGTCGCGGTCCGGGAATATCGGCCGCTTTAAAAACCAGTTTGACCTTCTCTTCCCTGACGACGCCGTCAAGCCACCAGTGCAGTTGCCGTAACGTCGACTCATAGGTGGACAGGCCGGCATAATGACGACTGTTGTGAACATCGCCGATCGCCGAATAACAGGCGGCTGCCGCGCCGATCGCTTTCATAAACTGGTAGCCGGCGGAATGGTCCTTTGAAGCCGTGGGGTTTTTGTCAGGGTGTTGGTGGGGATCGATGATCCGCATGCCGGCGATAAGGTCCGCCTCTTGATCCTCGTTGCCCCCGAAGGCCGTAGAATCAGCATTTCCCATCAACAGGGCAGCCCCGCAAATCGTGCTGCGAAGCAAGAATTCACGCCTGTTCATTTGTACAATCTCCAACCCATTTCAGGCTGCAATCCGTTGGCCCCAGCACCTTACCGCACAAGAGATCCGGATTTTTCTCATCCATGTCATCGGGACCGAGACAGCAACATCATTGATCATAATTTGAAAATATGCACTTTCGAGGAAGGACACTCCTGACTTTCCGCCTTCGACAACGGTTTTTACTCCAGCGCAATATCCGGAAAATTCACGTCATGCTCTGTCCAGCTCCGTCCATAATAGATAAAGGGATGCAGATTGAGGGTCGCCAGGTGGGAACCGTCGGAGATTTGCTTGAAGACCAGGTGGGCCGTTACGGTCGCTTTTCCGTCGATAGGAATACCCGTTTTACCTGTGTCATACATGGTAATCCGCTTCCCGCCCTTCCGGAAATAGACTTCCCGGACTTTATAGGAGTGACCGCTCTCATCGGTCAGCTGGGACTTCGTCCAACTGTAACTGTCATCGTAGAGCGCCACGCTCCTCCCATCGGCGGCCGTGTTCTTCAGCTTCACCGTCAATGTGAGAACACCACCTTTTTTCTCTGCCGCCGACAACATAAAACCGATGTCGGCTGCCTTCCTGTAAGGGACGGGTGTCGTTACAGGGAGTGCGGCTGAGACGGGAGTTTCAACCTTTTTCTTGCCGGATGGAGCGACGGGTGCAACCGCAGCCGAATTGTAATCTTCTGTCGGGCCTTTCTCTCCGCGCCAGACAAAAGCAACGAACATGACGACGACTGCGGCCAGGGAAATAGCCGCGTACAACCATTTTTTATGGCGAAGACGCTGTGCGATTCCAGCAGAGAAGAACAGCTTGCCGTTTGGACCGGATGCCTGTTCACTGACGGATCGGTTCCACTCCGGTGGCCGATGATCCGTCATCCCGGTTTCATTCGCTTCAACAACGATGTGTCGTCTGCCCGAAACCCTGGCGCCTGAATCCTTTGTTGACTCATAATGGCCGACGGCGTAGATCCCGTGTTCCCGAACATGCTTATCGGCGTGCAGCCCTTCATAATTAAACAGCTTGGCGTATTCCTGGGACAGACAGGAGATGACTTCGTAGTAGGAGCGGGAAACGAGCAGATGGCCCGGTTGTGCAAAACTCATCACCCGTTGCGCCACATTGATCCCATCCCCGATCAGGTTGAGCTGCTTATTGATATCCGTAAGCAGTTTCACGGGACCGAGGTTGATGCCCATGCGAACAGATAAGGGAAGAGACAAATCCGCCTGTTCGTTCTGTATCGAATCCCGAAGCTCCATGGCAACAAACAGCGCATCTTCGGGGTCTCCCATGAATCCGATGGCGGCGCCGTCTCCGGTATCCAGGATGATTCGATCGTTGACAGCGATATCTTTGATAATTTCAGACAGGAGGGCATTGAAACGCTCCTTCAAGGATATCTGTTCTTCGACGGACTTATTCGAATACTCAACGATGTCCAGAAAAAGCACGCTGCAGATAAATGTTCTATTGGTCCTTTGGTCCATAACTTGGCCTGCAATTGCCTGGAACCGGTCAGTCCTCAGAAGGGTTTTGCCGGCTCCTCCGGCAGTTTGGGAAACTGGTCGGTTTCATAATAGGCAATGATCCGGGCGTGCTGATATTGCTGATGCTTTTCCAGCGGAATATCCCTCGGGCTGTAGAGGTCCCCTGTCCCGAAGACCTTATAAATCTCATGCGGGATGTTCACCAGGTATTTCTCAATCAGCGGCAGGGGATATTCGGATCTCTGCCGGGCCAGCGTTCTATTCATTTTTGCGTTTCCGATGGATGAGGCGCTGCCGATGGAAACGATCAGAACCTTCCGGCCCCGGCTCTCCCGCGCGAGAAAATCAAGAAAACCGACCAGCCTTGCCATCTCCGGCGATCCCTTGGCCGGCCGAGCCGACCCCTTGTCAAAGAAAAGGGTGATTTCGCCGCTGCCCTGCTTTTTGGAGACCTGCTCGATCATTTTTAGAGACTGCTGGGCCGTCTCCAGATTCTTCTGTCCCACCTCCAGGTTCTTTTTCATGGATTCTTCGATTTGCAGGGTGGACATCTGAATCTGCTTATGGCCTTCGGCGATGGTCTGGGTTGCCTTATCCTGCCTTTGGGCCGCATCATCCATTCGCATCATAGCCGTATTATGGGAATCGACAAAAATCTCTGCCAGCGTTCCCATCTGCTTTGCGGAGGCTCCGCCGAAAATGGTTCCGTTGGGAAAGACGATGACACGCGTATCGGCATTCTTGCCTTCGCTCTTCGCGATACCGCCCTCTGTCATTTTAAGCTGTTTTTCCGGACCGGCACAACCGACCAGACAAAGTATCGCTACAATGACCATCACTCTTTTCATATCCACGTTCCTGCCCCTTTTTAGTTGAGTAGACCGGTTTCTTCCGATGCTACAGGTTGAGATTTTTTTCTCTGTTTATCGCGGTTTCCCGACGGCGCCACAATATTTCGAGACCTTTGAAAAACTCGCTGTTTGTCATTGCGAGGAGACCGAAGGTAATTTGTCATTGCGAGCGAAGCGAAGCAATCCCATAAACTGTATTGATGAGATTGCCGCGGCGCTGTGCGCCTCGCAATGACAGGAAAAGTAGAAATTCAAAGGTCTCATTTCAACCATGTATCCGTTGGCCCCGGACCTCACAGAGAGGCCCGTTCATATCATGATTGCCGAAAAAACGACAACAATGATTGCGGAAATGATTGCGGATTGGAAGCAGAGACACGATCAATCCATGGTCTCCGCCAAATGTGCCGCAGTGCCCATGGCTGCCTTCACGACGGCGGCGTAATAGGGCAAATTCATACTGTGGATTCCCGGGATGTTGACCCTGTCATCCCGGCTGTGCATCTTCGGGTTGAGATATCCCTTCTCCGCGTATTCTATGGCCCAGGCAGCGGGGTAGACCTTCGTGTCCCAGAAGGGTGAATGGTCGCTGGTCACCTCGCCGTCATCTTCGATCACGGCCTCGAAGACCTGATCCATTCCGTAAGTCTTGACCACGTCGACATAGGTCTGGGCAATGGGCAGATCCATCGAGTAGCCCGTCTTGTTCTTCCAGTGCCTGATCTTGATCTGTTGCTTCGGCTTGACGGGAGGGTCGGTCGCCTTGCTGTAGCCGATCATATCGAGGTTCAGTACCGCGACGATCTTCTGCCCTTCCTTTTTTGCCTTCTCCGCGTATGCCTTGCCGCCCAGCATCGCCTGCTCCTCGCCGGTCGTGAAGACGAACCTGACGGTGCGTTTGAACTTGTATGCCCTCATGATTTCGGCAGCCGTCAGCAGGCCCACACAGCCGCTCGCATTGTCGTCCGCTCCCGGCTCTATCCCGTCATCCGCTTTCGAGATGGAGTCGAGGTGCGCGATGAGGAGGACGACCTCCTCCGGGGTCGACTGCCCCTTGATCTCGCCCACCACATTGCGGTTGCTGAGGGACTCTCCCTCGAACTCGAAAGTCCATTCCGAAAAGGAGGGCGTCAGCCCCATGTCCTTCAGCCGTTCGTACACGTATTGCGTGGCCTTCTGCACCGGCGTGCCCGATTTTGTATGGCGGGTGAGGATCGTATATGGCGCCGCGTCCACCACCACTGGCTTCTCACCGCTTAGCTTTTCCGTGGACAACTTGATATTCTCTTCCGTCACGGCCCTGAGCATCGCCTCCACCTTGGGGTTCTTCTCGGAGATGGAGACCGCGGAGGAAAACGCCGATTTCACCATCGCCGAAAGCTCGACCGCGTTGAAGTTGATCGGGGTCTGACTCATCAATTTGAGGTCAAACCCCAGGTCGGGGAGGAGTTCGGACAGTTCGGACCTGTACCGCACGATGATGTGTTCCCCATCATCGTACAGGATATTGACCAACCCGGCGGCCTCGCTGCGGGCGCCTTCGACATCCTCCAGCGCGATGAGGTAGCACGTCCCGGGTGTGTACTCATCAATGACGCGGTAGGTCGCCTCGGTCCTGTTCAATTGTGTCCTTGTGGCGATGACCAGGGCGTAGTAGGTCCCCGCTGCATCTTCAAGGTCCGCGTAGACGGGCAGGTTCAGGTCCTCGAGATATGCCGGCACCTCGACCCTGGCAAGGACCTGGGATTCACCCGTTGAAGAACCGGTGCCGCCGCAGCCCAAGTAAGACAACACCGACACGCACAAAATGATGAGCAGCATCGTGAGCCTGAGCTCAATCTTGACCGTTGGTCTCCTGAGACTGGGTAGTGTCATAGCATTCCTTTCCGGTTGTCAGTTCCGTTTCTCCGTTACTTCAACGGTTACCTTGTAATCATCCGCTTTCCAGGAGGTATTGGCCATGACCAGATAGATATCGTGAATATCATTGCCTACGCCTGTATACTCCTTCGTCCTTGTGCCACCGTCGCTGACTTCTTCGACATCGCCGGTGGACTGGAGGACGCCCCCCTCCCGCTTGAATGAAACCATCTGGATACGACCGCTGGACTGTCCGGGTACGGAACTGACTTTAACCGCAAGACCCAGGGGAGAGCTCCCTTTGTATCTCAGGATCATCACCTGACCGGCAAGACGCTGTATGGTGAACTCCTTCTGATAAGATATATTCGAACCAACCTCCACAATGGTCACACCCTGTTTCCCCTTGCTGTCTTCCGTAATTTCAAAGGGGGCGCCACTGGACCTGTCGGGCAAATTCTTGAATTTGTCCTTGTTGAACACAATTCCGGTGATGAAATAATCCCGGTAGAAATCCCAGAAAATACCGTCACGGCCGGTGATGGTCTTGCCAAGGGATCCATCCTTGAGGGCCGCCGTGTCGACGGTCGTCATGCTGATTTGAGTACTGCCGGGGGTGTAGGAGTACCAGGTCTCAAAAAACTTCTTGAATTTTGCATCTTTGTATACGGAGAGGAGATACGAGATAAAGGGAAAGTGCCGGTACTCGTAGTTATCGTTGTTCGCCCTCCCAATCGAGTGGTTGTCGGCATCCAGACGCACATCAAAATAGCCCATGCTCTCACCGGCCAGACAGTAAATAGAGCCGAGTCCTTTTTGGGCATAGTATCCGATTGCGTCCGCCATGGTTTCACCGAACCAGTCGAGACTGTCTTTGACTTCATTGCCCGCGTCTTCCAATGTCTTAAACTGTACAAGGTGGGTGAATTCGTGGTGGCATGTGTGGCTGAGACCATCCCCTGGACTTGCACCGATCGCTATGGCGATGGAATTGGTTCCGGGGTCTGCCGTGCCATAAACGCCTTTCATGGTCTTGAGTTCGACAGGCCAGGCATCACCATAGTTTGGTTCGGTGGTTTTACCGGGCGACTTGAGACCCATCCCGTTCACAATTTTTTCATAGGCATTGTCCATGTATCCGGCAACTTCCTCGGCCTGATTCTTCAGGGCCTCGGCCGCCGCCGGGTCATTCACCTGTGTATAAGAGACTTTAAATTTCCCTTTTGGGGATGTGACAAATACCTCCCTGCCCGGTTTGATGGCAGCATTTTTTGAGGATACACGCTGTGTGCCGGCGCTTTCCAAAACCTCGCCGACGACCTTCATGGCCACGAACTCCGAGACGATCTGCTCGCCGCCTTCCCGCTCACAATCGGTACTCGCCTCGGGATTCGCCAAATAGATCCTGGTTCCAAAGGGCAGTATTGCCTCTACCGTAGCGGGGACAACCTTGAGAACCCCGTCATACGAGGTGGGGACTTCATTCCATTCGTAGCCGTCCCAGACAACGAGCCGGATGCTTGTTTCGTCGAAACCGGCAGGGTTGATTTTGAATACGATATTGGCCGAATCGGCCAGTTCTACGGTCTGGGTGGCAGAGGTCGTGGAAAGAATATAGGTGTCGGTCATGTCGATGAGGGAGGGATCCTGCTCACTGTTCGAAACGGAGACCTTCGATACTTTTATCCAGGTGTCAGCAGGCAGGATCGCCGCAGGGAAGGTAACCGTGATCCCACCGTGAGCAACGGTCCCGCCCTGGGCGGCGGCAATGTTCTTCGAGTCTGAAGAAATTTCCGCAATGTTGGACAGATCGGAAGAAGCGCCGCTCGATCCGGACGATCCCCCCGAGCAGCCCATGTGGAAAGTAAGGAGCACCAACAACAGGATGAACCCTCCCGGAGCTTTTCTGTGGTAATTCATAATCTCACCCTCGTTTTTTTATGTCATGACATCCGTCGGGCGCGGGACGGTCAAATGGCGCCCCAAGGCTCGACGAAATTAGTGGTTCTTCCGCGGGATCGTCTTCTCCCATTTTTTTTCCCGGACCAACTCTTTGGCTTCGAACAGTTGCCGGATTGTGGTCAGGTAGAAGTTCTTCTCATCCGAGGCCATGCGGAATTTTACGTTCAGGCGGAGCTCCCGACCCGACGGCCGGATGGTGTAATTCGTCACCGCCTCGTAGGTCGCGTGGGCCGGATCCTTGTCGTTCACCTTCCAGGTGTTCTTTTCCTGCATGTGGTACTTGGTGTCCCGGATGGTCATCTTCTGGTTGATTCCGCAGGAATACACCGCTGCGCCCGTCTCCGCGTTGTAATCGATATTCGTGCTTTTCCCCTCATTCTCTTCCGCGTACGACGCGTCGGACGGCCACATCTCCTTTTCGGGTCTGGGGAGATCGCAGGCGGCAGTCAGGGTGTTCTTTGCGACGACGGGCAGCTCGATACTCGTCTCGGGTCCCGGATAGAGTTTCGTGGCGCCTTTGTAGGGAGTCGGCCAGGCCATGGGGAATTGGGCGTTGCCGATGGACAAGCGGATCTTGTGTTTCGGTCTGAACCGCCAGGTCGTAAAGTGTATCTCGGCGGCAAGCTTGGTCTTTTCGCCAGGAACCAGCGGAGACTGCTTCAGACGCGATTCCCGGTCGGCCGGGTTGATGAGCGTCCCGCTGACCAGCGACACCTTCCCGTCCGGCCAGACGTCCTCCAGCCGGACAGACCATTGGTACAGCGGAGCGTCCGCCGAAACGGTCAGGTTGACCTTGGGAAGGCCGATGATCTCGACGGCTTCCTTCAGCGGTTCGGAATCGAACACCAGGCTGCTTTCATCATCAAAGGACATGTCGCCGCTCGTCTCTCCCCACCATCCGTGAATGCTGGTTCCGGCGCCGGCCCTGTAGGCGAGGGTGTAGGGTTCGGTTTTGCCAGGGGCGGAAGAGATCAGCTTCCCGCTTTCCCCGGGGAAGAACCGCCGCTCTTGAATCCCTCCGATGGGCCAGTTGCCGCACCGCCACTCTCCCGGGGTGGTCGTGATCTCTTCGGAAGGGGGAACTCCGTCCCGCACAAAGACCATGAAGCGGGGTTCATCCATGATGCCGTTGTCCATCCCCTTGAGCCAATGGTCCCACCAGCGCAGCGCCTTCTTTCTCCATTCGTAGTTGGGACCCGGAGTCCCGTTGTGGGGCCATGCGTGATTCCAGGGGCCGATATCCGCTTTGACCTGTTTGTTCGGCGAGTTCAGCAACCGCACAACGGTGTCACGGTACCCGTCCAGCAGCCCCCCGATGATATACACCGGGAGCTCCACGCCGGGTTTGAACCGTGCGGACTCCTTGCGCCAGAAGGGGCCGTCGGAAAGATTTTCCTTCCATTTGAAATGCCACGGCGGCCGGTCGAAACGGTTCGCGAAAAACTCCGGGGTAAGGGCATACTTTTTCGTGTCCGGGAGGGCATTGTAGGTGTCGATCATCGCCTCCCAGACATCGGTGTGCATGACGCCGTCGATGAAATGGACGTCCTGATAGTAGAGGTCATCCGAGGCATGCGCGATCAGGATGGCTTTGAGGGCGGGCGGTTTGCGCCCGGCGACCATGAGGGAGTTGAACGCCCCCCAGGAGAGACCGTACATCCCCACCTTGCCGTTTGACCACTCTTTTTTGGAGAGTTGGTTGATGATTTCCACACTGTCGGACAGCTCTTGTTCGGAATATTCCGCTTCCGGAATCACCCCGCCGCTGTCACCGGTACCGCGGAGATCCACTTTTGCGACCACGTATCCGCGGCCGGCAAAATAGGCGCCCACGGGATAGTCCCACGACAGATAACACAGGTCGTCCTTCCGGTACCCGTTCATCTCGAAGAAGACGGGGAATTTTTCGCCCGGTTTTTTTGCCGTGGGCCTCCAGTAGGAAACCGCCAGCTTGACGCCGTCCGGCATGCCGAGGGTTCCCCTCTCCACCGTGAATCCATACCCCGCAACAGAGGGAGTGTCGGTCTCATCCGCGGTTTCGTCCTCATCCTCGGATTGCGGCGCCGCCATGACGGAGCCTCCGCACGGGATCAGGAGAAACATGCAGAACAACGAAAAGGCAAAGAGCGTTGCGAGGTGATTTTTCATATCCGCTCCTTTCCAGCAGTGGCCATCGGGATTTAGGCGGATCGCCGGATCCGGATTCCATCCGGCGAGTCATCAAGGCCTGCTTCGCCCCCGGCTTCAGGCGGTTGACGGTTTATTTCCAGCCGGATTCCTTGTCACAGGCGGCCCTTTCGGCCGGATGTGTCTTTTCCCACTGTGTAACGGTCTGCATCTCTGTTTTATCCATCTTGTCGGTCATGCAGACACAGTACTTAACGACAACATTCGTCGCGACTTTGGCGTCGGCATTGTCTTGCAGACACCGGGCGATCCATTTCAGTTCGTTCGCGTCGGCGTACGCGATGCTGCTCGCCATAAGCGAGGCAAGGAGAACCAACACTACTGCCGTAAGTTTCATGATTTACCTCCGATTATTTTTTTAACCTATATTCCCTTCATATCACAATTATGGGTGAAAAGAACATGGTTGATTGCGACTCGAAATAACCCTGGTCATCCAATCCCCTTGTCTAAAAAATCGTGTTGTTGTAATATAATCATAGAACGAGACCTTTGAAAAACTCGCTATTTGTCATTGCGAGCGAAGCGAAGCAATCCCATAACCTTTCGATAAACCATGAGATTGCCGCGGCGCTATGCGCCTCGCAATGACAGGAAGGGGAGAGATTCAAAGGTCTCAGAACATCAAACCGATTACGATGAGAGGAGATTTCTTAAATGAACGAGCGAGAAATTCTGGAGGGAAAGTGCATCAACACGATCCGGTTTCTGGCGGCGGATGCCATCGAAAAGGCCAAATCCGGCCATCCCGGCATGCCGATGGGGGCGGCCGCCGCGGCCTTCACCCTCTGGACGCGCCGCCTGAAGCACAACCCGGCCGATCCGCTCTGGCCGGACCGGGACCGTTTCGTCCTGTCCGCCGGGCACGCCTCAATGCTCCTCTATACCCTCCTGTACCTCTCCGGCTACGACCTCTCTCTGGATGACCTGAAGGCCTTCCGCCAGTGGGGGAGCAAAACGCCCGGCCATCCGGAACGCCGGCATCCCGCCGGTGCCGAGATGACGACGGGTCCCCTCGGCCAGGGGCTTGCCGCGGCGGTCGGGATGGCGATCGCGGAGACCCATCTCGCGGCCCGGTTCAACCGGCCGGGCCACCCGATTGTGGATCACCGGACCTACGTCTTCGCGAGCGACGGCGATCTCATGGAGGGGCTCTCCGCCGAGTCCTGCGCGCTGGCCGGCCACCTGGGCTTGGGGAAGTTGACCCTGCTGTACGACGACAACCGGATCTCTCTGTCGGGGGCCACCTCGCTGTGCTTCACGGAGGACATCGACCAGCGGTTTGTGGCCTCCGGCTGGCAGGTGATCGCCGTTGAGGACGGCAACGACACGGTGGCGGTCGACCGGGCGCTTGCGTTGGCGGAGGCGGAGACCGCGAAACCTTCGCTCATCCGTCTCCAAACGACGATCGGCTTCGGGGCGCCCGGGAAGCAGAATACCAGCGCGGCCCACGGTTCGCCTCTCGGGGCGGAGGAGTTGAAGGCGGCCAAGGAGAACCTCGGCTGGCCGGTTGACCCCCCGTTCTTCGTCCCGGAGGAGGCGCTTGGTTTCTTCCGGCAGGCCGCAGCCGCAAGCGCAAAAAAACAGGAATCATGGAAGGAGGCCATCCGGAACTACGCCGCCGCATATCCGGACGCGGCCGCCGAATTCGAACGGATCATGAGGTGCGAGCTCCCGGCCGGCTGGGAGAAGGCGCTTCCCGTATATGGTCCGGGGACGAAGGACGTGGCGACGCGCAAGACGTCCGAGGCCGTCCTCCAGGCCCTCGGGCCTGTGATTCCGGAGCTCATGGGCGGCGCGGCCGATCTGAACCCCTCCACCTTCTCCTGGCTCAAGGGGATGGGGGATTTCCAGAAGCCGGGCAACGTACCCGCCTGCCCGGAAGGGGCTTGCGGCGGGGAGTGGGGCTATGGCGGCCGGAACATTCATTTCGGCGTCCGGGAGCATGCGATGGCGGCGATCGCGGGCGGGATGGCGCTGCACGGGGGAATCCTCCCCTTCACCGGGACCTTTTTCACCTTCGCCGACTACATGCGGCCGTCGATCCGCCTGGCCGCGCTGATGGGTCTTCAGGTGATCTACATCTTCACCCACGACAGCATCGGTGTCGGCGAGGACGGCCCGACCCACCAGCCCGTCGAGCAGTTGATGAGCCTGCGGGTGATTCCCAACCTGACGGTCATCCGTCCGGCGGACGCCAACGAGACGGTCGAGGCCTGGCGCATGGCGATCGAAAACGGAACGGGTCCGACCGCCCTCATCTTCACCCGCCAGAACCTGCCGGTTGCGGACCGCTCGACGGTCGGTCCGGCGGATGGTCTTCGGAAGGGGGGATACGTCTTCTGGGAGTCGGGGGAGGGGGCGCCGGAGGCGATCCTGATCGGAACGGGGTCGGAGGTTCCGCTTGCCCTCGCGGCGGGAAAAACGCTTGCCGCGGAGGGGGTCCGCGTCCGCGTCGTCTCGCTCCCGAGTTGGGAGCTCTTCGACCGCCAGCCGCAGACCTACCGGGATCAGGTCCTCCCTCCCGCCATAACCGCGAGGGTCGCCTGCGAGGCGGGGGTCCGCCTGGGTTGGGAGCATTATGTCGGTCTTGCAGGGGCCGTCGTGGGGATCGACCGCTTCGGCGCGAGCGCCCCGTACCAGACCATCTATGAAAAATTCGGGGTCACCGCCGCAGCGATTGCAGCGGAGGCGCGGCGTCTGCTGGGGAGATAGCGGGAGTCGATTTTGACCTTTTATGGTCATTCCTGTGTAAGCGGGAATCCACTGATATTAGTATGTTATGGACTTCTGCTGGAGTTTACCCCGTACTGCATACGGGGCAGGAGTGACAGATATACGAATTTATGGATGCATCAGGGTTGATACCCTCGTCAAAAGTCGATTTTGCCCTGTTTTGTCATTCCGTGCTTGACACGGAATCCAGTTCTTTCAGTAGGTTCTGGATACCGGCTTTCGCCGGTATGACAGGTTTGGTGACTTTTGACGAGAGAGTCAGGGTTGGAACCGGTAAAGGGGAGGAAATGGCCATGACAGGATCAATGATATTTCGCCCGGAGTTCTGCCGGCTGGCGGCGGCAGAGGCCCGCAGGGCCCTGACGGCCGGGCGGGTCGTGGAACGGATCCGGCGCAGGGACCACACCGTCTGGAAGCCCGAGCCTGCGGAGATCGCAAACCGCCTCGGCTGGCTCGACAGCCCGCAGGCGATGCAGGGTCGGCTTGCCGAGATTGCGACCGTCGTCGATGGGATTCGCGCCGACGGTTTCAGCTTTGCCCTCCTGCTCGGAATGGGGGGGTCCAGTCTCGCGCCGGAGGTCTTCCGAAAGGTCTTCGGTCAGGCCGACGGCTTCCTCGATCTTGCCGTGCTGGACAGCACGGACCCGGGCGCTGTCCTCGGCTGGACCGAACGGCTCGACCTTCGCCGGACCCTGTTCATCGTCTCCACGAAATCGGGCGGGACGGTCGAGACCTTCTCCTTTATGAAATATTTTTACAAACTCGTTGCAGAGAAGCTTGGGGTTGAAGAGGCGGGAAAACACTTCCTGGCGATCACCGATCCCGGGAGCGCACTCTCGGATCTCGCCCGGGAACACCGCTTCCGCCACACCTTCCTCAACGACCCGGAGATCGGCGGGCGCTATTCGGCCCTCTCCTGCTTCGGCCTTGTCCCGGCGGCGTTGATCGGAATGGATGTGAAGCGATTTCTGGAGCGGGCCGCGGCAGCCGCGCAAGGTGAATTTACAGGCGATCGCGAAGCGATGAACGGGTCCCTCCTCGGGGCGCTTCTCGGGGAGTTTGCGGCGCAGGGGCGCGACAAGCTCACCTTCCTCTTTTCGCCGCGGCTTGCCGCCTTCGGCGACTGGGTGGAGCAGCTCCTCGCGGAGAGCCTGGGCAAGGAGGGGGAGGGGATGCTGCCGGTTGTGGGGGAGGAGATCGGGCCGCCTTTGGTCTACGGCAGCGACCGCCTCTTCTGCTCGGTCCGGCTGGCCGGGGATGCTGCGGGTGAGGAGAAGCTAAGCGCGCTTGCGGGGGCCGGCCATCCGGTCGTCGATCTTGTGCTTGCCGATCCCTATGACCTGGGCGGCCAGTGTTTCTTCTGGGAGATGGCCACGGTGGTTGCTGGCTGGCGGCTGGCGATCAACCCCTTCGACCAGCCGGACGTGGAGGCGGCGAAGATTCTCGCCCGGAAGATGATTGCGGAGTACCGGGAGAAGGGGGCGATGCCGATCGAGACACCCTCCCTGAAGGGAACCGGTCTCTCCGTCTACGGCGATGTTCCGGTGGGGATGCCGGAGGAGGCGCTGGCGGTATTTTTGGCGCAGGCGAAACCGAGTGCCTATGCCGCGCTCCAGGCCTATCTGACGCCCTCTCCGGGGATGGACGAGGCCCTGCAGCGCCTCCGGATGCGGATCCGGGACCGTTTCCATCTCGTCACGACCGTGGGCTACGGGCCTCGCTTCCTCCACTCGACGGGTCAGCTTCACAAGGGGGATGCCGGGTACGGCCTGTTCATCCAGTTCACGGCGGACGATCCCCGGGATGCGCCGATACCCGATGAACTCGGGCGGCCAGAATCCGCGCTCACGTTCAGCATCCTGAAACAGGCCCAGATTTTCGGCGACCGGCAGGCCCTGCTCAACGCGGGACGCCGTGCCGTCCGGATCCATCTCCACGGAGATCCAGCGGACGGTATATCCCGCTTGACGACGACCCTGTAATGCACCGGAGGAAAAATGCGATGATTCCGGGAGCCCTGAACCGTCTGAGGTACGAGAAGAGCCCCTATCTGCTCCAGCACGCCGCAAATCCCGTGGACTGGCACCCCTGGGGGGAGGAGGCCTTCAACCGGGCGAAGAACGAGGATAAGCCGGTCTTCCTGTCGGTCGGCTATTCCACCTGCCACTGGTGCCATGTCATGGCCCACGAATCCTTTGAAGACGATCAGACGGCCTCCCTGCTCAACGAGGTTTTCGTCTGCATCAAGGTGGATCGCGAAGAGAGGCCGGATATCGATGGGATCTACATGCGGGTCTGCCAGATGATGACCGGGGGCGGGGGGTGGCCCTTGACCATCGTGATGACGCCGGAGAGGCGCCCCTTCTTTGCGGCCACCTACATTCCGAAGGAGAACCGGTGGGGCAAAATGGGGATGATCGAGCTGATCCCGCAGATCGGCAGACTCTGGCGGACGGAGCGTGATCGGATCGAAGAGGCGGCGGCCGAGACCTTATCCGCGCTGCGGCAACCGGTTTCCGAGCAAGGGGAGACCCCCGGTGCGGAGACCCTCGTCCATGCTTTCGCGGAGCTTCACGGACAGTTCGATGCGGAGTTCGGCGGATTCGGCGCCGCCCCGAAATTCCCAATGCCCCATCAACTGCTCTTCCTGCTCCGGCACGGGGAGAGGACCGGCGAAAGAGAGGCGATCCGGATGGCGGAGAAGACCCTCCGGGCGATGCGCCGGGGCGGGATCTTCGATCAGCTCGGCTACGGTTTCCACCGCTACAGCACCGACCGGCAATGGCTTGTTCCCCACTTCGAAAAGATGCTCTACGACCAGGCCCTCTGCGTCCTGGCTGCCACGGAGGCCTTCCGGGCGGGCGGCAACGGGGAGCACGCCCGAACCGCGCGGGAGGTGCTGGAATACGTGCTGCGCGACCTGCACGCGCCCGAAGGGGGATTTTACGCCGCCGAGGACGCCGACAGCGAAGGGGAGGAGGGGCGTTTCTATCTTTGGGGAACGGATGAGATCGGCCGCCTCCTCGATCCGGAGGAGGCCCGCTTCACAGCGGAGATCTTCGGTCTTGCGGAGCGGGGGAATTTCACGGATCCCGTGACGGGGAAGCGGACGGGGCTGAATATCCTCCACCTGGCCGATTCGGAGGAGGCCGCCGCAGGACAAGGGGTTACCGGGGAAGAGCGCCGGCGGCGCCTGGAGGAGGTGCGCCTCAGGCTTCTGGCCGCCCGCGCCGGAAGGGTCCGTCCCCGGCGGGATGAAAAGATCCTCACGGACTGGAACGGCCTGATGATTGCGGCCCTGGCCCGGGCGGCCTGCGTTCTCAATGAACCCCGGTATCTCGTTGCGGCCCGGGCGGCCGCCGACTTTGTCCGGATGCGGATGCAAACCCCGGACGGGCGGCTTCTCCACCGCTGGTGCGGCGGCGAGCCGGCGATGACGGGAAATCTCGACGATTACGCCTTCATGGTCTGGGGGGCAATCGAGCTCTACGATGCAGGGTTTGCCGCCCGCGACCTGCGGACGGCGCTCGAACTTCAGCGGATTTTGACGGACCGTTTCCGGGATCCGGAGAGGGGCTTTTTCTTTACGCCGGACGACGGCGAGGAACTCATCACCCGGCTCAAAGAAAGCCACGACGGGGCGATCCCCTCGGGAAACGCCGTGACGCTGATGAACCTGATCCGTCTGGGGAGGATGACCGGCGATCCCCGGCTGGAGGAAGAGGCGGCGGCGCTTTGCCGCGCCTTCGCCGAATCCGTCCGGCGGCTCCCATCCGCCCATGCCCAGTGGCTCCTTGCGCTGGAGATGCTGGCGGCCCCCTCCTGCGAGGTGGTGATCGCGGGCCATCCGGAGGCCACCGACACCCGGGGGTTGATCGAGGTCGTGCGCCGCTGTCGTTCACCCCGGCCGGTCCTGCTGCTTCGTTCCGAGGGGGAGACGGAACCCGAGATCGTAGAGCTCGCGCCGTTCACGCGGGAAATGCGGACAATCGGCGGCCGGGCCGCCGCCTACGTCTGCCGGAACTTTTCTTGCCTCCGGCCGGTGACCGATCCGCAGGAGCTGGTGGCGATCCTAGGGCAGGGATAGTATCCAAATCAATCTATTCGCTTATGCTTTTTTCTTCCTGGATTTTTTTCCTTCCCGATTGTCCGGCACATCCAAAGGTGCATTTATCTTTGAATGGATGATCTCCACGAGATCAACAGTGGGCAGGAGAAACTTGCCGTGACGGCCGCAGGCTGTTGCCTGTGCCACCGTAGCCCGGGCGATTCCGTAGAGGATCGCCAAACCATTTGGCGCAAGCATTCTTTTAATGGTCTGCTCGTCCGTCTCCTTACGGAAACGATAATGGCCGGAGAGAGTAACCACAATCCGGTAGGGTGCGGAGAGTTTCGCGTCTTCCCCGGGTTGGATGCCAATCGTCATGCAGATGAGGAATTTTTTCTGCCGGGGCGTTTTAGCGATGTGAAAGTCGATCTCCGGGAGGATTTTTGGAGAACCCTTTTGTTCAACATATTCGGGGTTTGCCTGGATGATTAGCTCTTCGATCCAATAGTCCTGCAATTCAAGCGGCGGCTGCATTGGAAACCTCCGGATCTCTCTCGACGGTGCCCAGGTCGGACGCTGAAACAGGCTCGGTGTAGGTTTCGGTTTCGCAAATGAGTAGCCCCGGCCTGCGAAATCCCCGGGGATGGATGTCCACATCCAGTTCGCAGCCGAGGGAATGGGCCAGGGTCACCATGGTCTTCATGGTCATGTTCGGATTGCCTCTGAGTAGTTTGGTCACCATGGCCTTGCTCACCCCCAGCATGCGGGCAAGCTCAGCTCTGGATATGGTGTTCTCCTCCATCTTCCGAACCATGGCTTCCGTAAACTTGAGAATTTGCAGTTCCGTTAAAAAGGCCGGATCGTCGGCGAACTTTTCAATCTTTTTTTGTAACCAGCTTTTGCTTTCCATTTCTTTCCTCTTTCTTCACTTCCAGACCGGCTTCCTTCATCAGTCTCTTCGCCTTGTCGATGTCCGCCCGATCATGCCGATCCTTCTTTTTGATAACCCCATAAATCAGAATGATCCGCGGACCGCAAATCGTACAGAACACGCGTACCTGAAAAGACTTGAACTCGAAAAGATCATCTTCAATCTTCTTGAACTTCTCACGATTGGCTGGAAGGCCTTCATTTGCAGTCCGCTGGAGAAGCGCCGTCAGTTTCTGCTGGTCTTCCTTGCCGAGTCCCTCGATAAACCGCCCTACGGGAGATTTCCCGCGAACGGTAATGTCGCAGATCTCATACCTTCGCCCCTTATACAGGGCATGCACCATCGTGCTCTTCATAAGACCGTTAACCTAAGAGTAAACTAAAAGTCAAGCATTTTTCCTGTCCCACTCTTCAGAATCCCTGAGGCACCAATCCCAGGCTGTTGATCGATTCATTCACCATCTCAAGCGCTTCATGGACCTCCAGCACTTTTTTATAGTCCCAGTATTTCAGTTTAGCCCCCAGATTGGGCACCTGTTCGGCATGTTTCCTGATCTTGTCTAATTGCGCCGCATCGGAAACGGCCACCACGCCCTGCACCGCCGGATTGTTGAGCGCCTTGAGGAGATTGATAATAAGACTGTCTATGCTCCCCTTTGTCTGCACTTCAAAGACATAGATGATCCGTCCCATATTGCCGATCGTGGATTCCCATATCGTATCCACCTTCGATCCCTCGGCGACCTTCTTTTCCGTATCCGCGTTGAACCCGAGCCACTTTCCGATATCCGATAACTTGTCGCGGATTTCATTGTGAATGAACTCTGCTGACGCCACATCCAGTTTTTCCTCGACGACCGGTGCCGTTTTCGGTTTCTTTCCCGCCGCATGCATCTTGCTGAGGTTTTCCTCAACCTGCAGCTCGTCCCAGATGAAGTAATCCACGGTGAGGAGATTTACGTCCTCCACCCCCTCCGCTTTCATTTCTTTGGCTATTTGCTGTGCAACACCTGACAACTCAGCATATTTTTGGCCAGTCATCTGATAGTTGTATCGGGGAAGACCTGTTACACCAAGGTAGTTCAGGCCTACATAAGCCCGGCGGTTCCAGAGCATGTATTTCTCAGGATAGACGTGACAAAGGATTTCGCTGATCGTTGCCGGACCAAATCCCTTCACAGTTTTTAAGAAATTGTCCCAGCGCTTCATAATGGGCGACGCACCCCATATCAGTTCAGATAATTCCCTCTTCAGCACATCAAATCCATTGTCTGCAATCATCTTATCCGCGACATATTGCTTGTTTCCCCAGATCAGCATGGCCCACAACTTCGAAATGTAGTCGTAGAAGTTCTCCTCCGTCATGGAAAGAATGCGCTCCTTCGTCCAAGACTGGTAGTAAGCGATCCGCTCCTTCCGCTCGGCAAGGTCTTTTGAGTGTTTTTCGGGATCTTTTTCGAGATTCTGTCTATAAACGCTGATATGCCTCTTCAGAAGAGCAATATCCAAAGTACACCTCCTGCATCGGAAAGAAAAAGCAACGTTTTTGCGGTATCCCGAGCTGACCTATATTTTTAACTTGAAGAACCGTTCTATATTCTCACGAAGTGCAGGCACAAATTCCGTTTCAGATTGCGTGAATCTAAGCTGTTTTATCGCCCGCAGATTGAAACCAATGAACTTGTCTTTTGCCTCGGCAACGGACTCGTCGAGGAAAAGCAGTATATCGGCTGATTCCTTTCCTTCTGCTTTCGCCTTGCCCATTATAAAACCGATTTCATGATAAACGTTAGGGTTGCAGTACGTTAAGTCACCTATAAGTAGTCCACAGTCGCTGATCATCTCGATGATTTTGTCGTTGATCTCGTATGAGGTACCGTCGGTAAACCAATCTACTCGTTCGACCTTGAGTTCCGGTTTCAACTTATAACGATCATTGACCTCCTTACAGATCCGTTCAATGATTCTATAATGGTTTTCAGTTACGTCTTTACCGAATGGCATGGACACAAATACAGTGCGTTTGCGGCTCTCCAACACCTTATCAAATATTTGGATGAAATCAGCGGTGTTGGTGTCCTTGATCAAGTGCAAATGGTTTTCAAGAACCCACTTTACAAAAGAGGCAACTGACTGGGGAGATTTCAATTGATAATAGACCAACGCAGCCAATAGTCCGTTATTTTTTGACTCCGACAGACTATGATGTTCATCGAACAGGGAATTCGTTTTAGCAAGGGCAGCTTTGAAACGCTTTATGGCATTCTCGTTGTCGCCAAGCACCTTTTTTTCGGTCAGAAAAGTAAACTGTCGGACAAGGAAGGTGCGCGGTTCTTTATATATGAACGGTTTCAAATTCGGGATCAGGTCGAAGTCAAGACGGTTGTTGAGTTGCCGGGCGAGGTAGTAGGACCAGCCAAAGGAGGCGTGTGTCTTGAGCTTTTCGTCGGGGAACAGGTCCGGGTCATCGAGGATGAGCTTCAGGTTTTGCTCCATCGTCAGCGGTATCTGTTTGTAGTTGATATTGTGAAAAAGGGCACTGCTGAATCGGGCGGCTTCTGTCTGATTGCGGAAAAAAATAAGACAGAACGGTGTGTTGTGTTTGCGGAACTTTTCATCTTCAGGAATTGCGCTGAGCCGATGGTTCCCGTCGATGCGAGAAAACTTGAATCTACGCCTGGTATTCAACTCAACTGTTGCAGTTTGAAAAGTTTCATAGATGCGTGAATCGTCATCGCTTTTAGTACGGTGAGCGGAAGAGGACACTCGGTAGTCTTCAAACTTCAAGTTTGCAAATGACTCCCCATTGCGCACTTTCCCGATAAGATGAGAGACATTATCGTTCTCGTCGCCATCATGGCAGAGGGTTGTGCAGAGGATTACTTCCGGAAAAAATAGAAACTCGCCCTGACTGAGAAAGGCGACCATCTCGTCGCGATGCTCTCTCAGCAGGTCCCGCTGAATGCTGGGATCCGGTTCCGAGAGGTCATAGAGTGTTCCCATTGGCGCGAACCCACGTAGGCAGAGAAAATTACCGAGTGAGAAATCAAGAACGCCTTTCAGATTCATGATTTATCTCCTTCGCCCAGGATGATTGTTTCAATGACCATCTTGGCTGCCTCTAGTTCCTGTGAGGCCTTTCGACGCAACTCTTGTGCATCTATCCGGATTTTATCAAGACGCCGGACAATATGTTTTTGACGTTCCAGCTCGAGGAGCGGAACGGGGATTTTCGATAAAACATCCACTCCAACGCCGGATTGATTATTCCAGTTCGTGCAGAGCTTGAAAAAAACTTTCTGTCGCTGATAGAGATTTAAGACATAGCATAGGTATTGCGGATCGATTCGGTCACCGCCTGTGGCGATGCGAGTGATATGATTGGAACAGAAATAATCTCCCTCTAAATCGAAAAAGGCGGTTTTGCCAACTTGTTCCTGGCTATTAGTGTTGTTGAACAACACTTCGTGGCGCTTCAGTCTGTCGTATGGCTTATTTCTCAACTCTATGGGTGCGATATAAACGTTGCGTCGGAAGACAAGTTCACGATCCTCGCTTATGTTAGTCGGTCGGATTTGGATAATGCCGTTTTCTTCGTTGCCTTGATCATTTCGCCCGGCGGCAAAACCGGTGAGGAACATTGTAACATGGTTTCCGAGGCGTGGGAGATCGCAATTCGCGTCTCTCACAAAAGCGAATATATCTCCATGATGGTAAAGAGGGTCGATCCGTCCACCGGTAACCTCGGAAAAAGGACGCTTGAAGATACGGTTTTCTATCGTGTTTGGTGAAGCAGGCGTTGAGATGATGCCGAGTTCGGCGAGCAATAGTCTGTCGACTTTTTCGAGGAAATTGTAAGCCTGTCGTTCTTTGGTGCGTTTTGTATCATAAGCCATTTTCAGCCGTTCAATTATCGTTTTTTGAACGCGCAGAGGAGGCATCGGGATTTGTAAATTAGAGTATTCCCATGCATTGATATTTGGCTGTCCCGCCGCTCGCTGCACAGCTTGCACCCATTCCTTGTAGTAGGACAGTTGAGTCAGCGCGAAAACATAGTCGGGAAGAATACGGCTCGTATCGAAGCGAAACCGAATCAAGTAGCCTGCGAAAAAACACGGATATGACACATGGGCGGTTTTATGAAGATAGGACTTGCCTACGGTATTACCGCTTCGCGCGAGAAGAAGATCGTCTTCCTCGAGAATATAGCGTGGTTCAATTGTGGCTGCGGTTGCACCGAGTACATCATTCAGAATCCCATACTCATCGATATCTGTGATTCTCACGTAGCGCGGTTTATCAATCGTTTCGCGCTCCATGCCGCGCTCCCCGGCGCCATACTGTGGTGGTTCACGAAAAAACTCACGTAATCTACTAACGGGATACTTGAAGTTATGTGTCTTCCGGAGAAATAAAACCATCTCTGGATCAAAACGATCAGAGAGTTCAGCGAGGCGAGCTAAAAATGTGGTTGGTGGACTGACCGCCTTGGACAGCACAAAGCTCATTCTTTGCCCTCCTCAATCGCCGTGATAAAGCGGGCAAGCTCTTCGGCAATTGGTTCCAGTTCGTTGGTTCTGGTGACGCGGCCGGTGGCGTCGTAGCCGATGTCTTGGGCAATCGCCATGAAGATATTGTAATCGTCGAGGGCTTTACGTCGTCTTTCTTCGTAGATCTCCAAAAGCCGGTAGCGGAGCTCCTCCGCTTTTTCTGCAAAGCTCTCCGAGACGCCCTTGGCCCACACCGTGTAGGGTTCGGATTCCTTGAGTTCCCTGCCTGTCAGTTTCATCGGGTTATCTAATCCGGTTAAATTTTTCAGGATGCTCTTTTTCTCTTTTTCCAATGTATGAAGTTCTTGAAAAAAATTCTGTTCCTTACGGATGACGTCTTTGAGCGCTTGCTTGGTGTCGCGAATCTTTTTCGTCTGGGTAGCGGTGTGCTTCTTGAGAAAGAGGACGGAGCTCTTAACCCCCGCGCCGGTTGCTGCAAAGGCGGTGCCTGGCATAGAAACGACGGCAACGATGCGGTAGAGGTCCTCAATGCTGTCGCGGACATATTGCAGGCTGGAGTTGGTAAGGATGCTATCAGGAATGACAATGGCAAGATAGCCGCCCTCGTTCAGGTAGTTCCAACTCTGCTCGATGAATAGGATTTCCGTATCTTGATTTGGTCGCTCGGAAGCAATGCTTTTCGGATTGAGCCAATCCGCATCCCGGACGGCAAAACGGTATTGATGCATGTAGGCCTTTTCCGTCTGTTTGACGGTGGAGCCGAAAGGCGGATTGGTGATGATAAAATCAAATCGTCCATATTTGAAACCCTGGTTCTTGGTTTTTTCCCGCTGTACATCGGCATGAACCAAACCGTCGGATGAAACGACGTTCGTGTGGCCGTCGTCGTGGATGATCATGTTCATCTTTGCCGTGCGGGCAATCTGTTCGTTTATCTCGATACCGTAGAGGTTGGACATGGCAAAATCGTGCCAATGACGATTATGCTGGGCGCCCTCAGGTGGGCCGATTTGCTTTGGGAAATAAGTATCCGCCTCCTTGCGTACCTTGTCCAGTGCGTGAAGAAGGAAACCACCGCTCCCGCATGAGGTGTCAAGCACAAGCGACTCGTGCGTGATGGGGAGAACGTCCACGATAAACTTCACAATGGGACGCGGCGTGAAATATTGGCCGAAGTCGCCCCGGAAAAACGACCCCATGAAGGTCTCGAAAGCACGCCCTTTGCTGTCGAGGTCAGTTTCGGAGAGGTTGATGCTTTCGAGGTAACTGACGACCGTACGGGCCTTGGCGGCGTTGAGACGAATATCGTCCTTGAAAACCTCAGGATCTTTTTTCCGTCCTTGGGTATAGAGGGCTTTCAACCGTTTGAGCAGGTTTTCATTTGTAGCTTCATTTGCCTTACGTTTCGCTTCGTCGGAATCGTCCGCCGGCTTTTCCGGTATTACTTGGAAATCGTATGGTTCACCAGGTTTTCGAAGTATTTTTTCATCCCATATTTTGCAGAAAATCAGCTTATCGAGTTCATCAAAAGCCTCGGAAGGATTGAGTTCGCCTCCACCCCATAGCGCTTGATGGGCCTGCTGAAACCGGTGTGTCAGGTCATCCTGGCTGACCACTTCAAGGGGGAAGAGCTTTTGTCCATGTTTGGTTGTGCCGCCCTGAAATGCGTATTTGAACTTCGCCAATTCCTTAACGCCAAACTGCGGAACATCGGGAATGGTGATACGTTCTTTCGGCTTCTTCGCCGGTACCTCATAATATTCGTTTTTCAACCGAGAGGTGACCCAAACGTAACGTCCCCCTTCAGCAACGGCGTAGCTGAATGCCTGGTCAACGGCGCGGGCGAACTCGAGTTCGCTTACATCCGGTTTCTTGCACTCAACAATAATCAATGGGGATTTCAGATCGTCATCGGCGTAAACGACGATGTCGGCTTCCTTGGCCTGCGATCCCATCTGGATACGTGTGAACTGTCTGATGCGATTCTCGGGATATTTATAAACATGGACAAGGCTTAGGAATGCCTCGGTCTGAACTTTTTCTTCAGCATTTTCATAATTGCGTCGTTTATCTTGCGTCGAGTAGACGATGTATTTACCGTCATCCTCAAAACGTATGTTTTTATGTTTAAGGCCTTCTTGAATCAGATCCATTGATCGGCTCCAATAGTTGAGTAAATAGTTGGTTCCTCAGATACCTGCCGTACTGTTGTTCACTGTTCAATATCACTCAGAAAATCGTCTTTCAATACATAGCCGCCGGTTTTGGGGGCGCCTTCGAAACCGGCGATTCCCAAATCTTGCAATATTCTCAAATACCGAGTCGCCGTCCGAATGGAAACATCCATCTTTTGCGCCAGATCATGCTTCTTCTGCTTGGGGTTGGCATGAATGAGCATGGCCATGTCGATTAGCTTCTGCCTGAAAGCGTCCCCGATCTCGCCGACCTTTTTCTCGGCCACGCCCTTGGTGATCCATTTATTTACTCGGCCATTTACTAAGTACTCTTATTCATAATTACGGTTACGTAAAATACCTTGATTCATGATAAAATATATGGCATAAATGCAGCCAAGGAGGTTGCGTATGCCAAGGAAAAGTCCATACGGAATAGTTCTTGC